>Ga0302215_10002555_pt1 | contig 12495 bp, 9 predicted proteins | sample II_Fen_N3_1_FD_194580 | JGI IMG/M metagenome (GOLD analysis project Ga0302215, IMG submission 194580) | Peat permafrost microbial communities from Stordalen Mire near Abisko, Sweden - II_Fen_N3_1 | ecosystem: Environmental > Terrestrial > Soil > Wetlands > Permafrost | place: Sweden: Abisko... | reverse complement strand
AGCATCGGTTTCATTCGGTCCTTTAATTGGAGGTTATCTGGTGGATAATTTCACCTGGCAGCTTATTTTCGATGTGAATGTACCAATTGGTATCCTGGCATTGATATTTACAATTGTCATTCAAAGGGAATTTATCAATCCAAACACCCGGAAATTTGATTATGTCGGCTTTATTTCTGTCATAATTTTCTTACCTGTTTTGTTGTATGCATTGTCCGAAGGTAACGCACAAACAAATTCGGCAGGATGGTCAGCACCATACATTTTAGCCTGTTTTGCGGTATCGGGAGTTGCACTGGCTGTATTTCTAACCCGCGAATTAACGACAGAAAACCCGTTGATCGATCTCAGGTTATTAGGTGACCGGAACTTTGGAATGAGCAACATGCTGATGTTTTTATTCGGTATAGGCATGTTCGGAAGCACCTTTTTACTCCCTTTATATTTACAAAACTCGTTGGGTTATACGGCCCTGCAATCGGGGGCTGTATTTTTACCGGTGGGTATCATTCAGGGGTTATTTTCGCCTATTTCCGGCTGGTTCTCCGATAAAGTGAATGCGAAAGTGCCCATATTTATTGGTATGGGATTATTGACATTTAGTTTTTTAATTAATTCGAATCTGTCATTTCTTACCGAACATTCGTATATCATGACATCACTTTATATCAGAGGTCTTGGAATGGGATTAATTTTCACGCCGTTAAGCACGTTGTCATTACTCACCATTCCCCGCGAAAAGATGGCTCAGGCATCCGGTATATCGAATACCGTTCGTCAGGTGGGTGGAAGCTTAGGAGTTGCGTTGTTATCGACCATTTTAACGGCACGTGTCAATTTTCATGCACAAATGTTTGGTGGATCTGTACAGTCAGGGTCACAGGAATTTCAAAGCGTTACACGACATATGGCTTATTTTATTCAGCAGCATGCCGGTGGTTCATTTACGACAGCATTGAAACAAGGTCAAAGTTTATTAATGTCCAACGTCAGTACACAGGCATTTATTCAGGGGGTTAACGACGATTTTTTAATTGCGGCACTTATTTCATTCATTGGTTTTTTACCAATTTTATTTTTGAAATCGAAAAGAAAAGAAATAAAATCGTTCGATGATAAACAACCGGTTGGAGTCATGGATTAAATTATTAAATTTAAGCACTATACACATAAACATTTTAAAGATGAAATCAATTTATAAAATTTTATTTGCTCTTGTACTTTTACCAATGGTGAATATACATGGTCAAAAAACCGGGACACTGCCGGGTGATTCACTGAGCCTTCATGAAATATTAAATGAAGTGATTCTCAATTATCCGTCTATTAAAAAAGCCCAGTCGGATATTGAATATTCAGATGCTAAAATCGGACTTGCTAAATCGGCTTATTTGCCTGATGTGAATGTAACGTCTTCATACACCAGGTTAGGGCCGACACAGTCCATCACAATTCCTAATATGGGCTCATTTCAACTCTATCCGGCTAACAATTATACGGCCATGTTGAATATCAATGAAACAATCTATGATTTTGGAAAAACAGATAAGAACGTAACTTTTGAAAAACAGAACAAAGAACTGGTAGGATTTTCAGTAGATCAGCTAAAACAAAAATTATCAGGGATGATGATAGGTAATTATTATACCATTGTTTTATTACAGGAAGCTATCCGGATCAAAGAAGAAGAACTGGCAACGCTGAATGAACATTTAAATTTTGTTCAGAAAAAAGAAGCTACAGGATCGGCTACCAAATACGAAATTCTGACTACCAAAGTCAGGATTTCAGCTATTGAAAATCAGAAGACAGATCTCCTGACTGCATTGGAGATTCAACAAAGTCAACTGAATTCGTTTCTGGGGAAATCGCAGGACACAAAACTGGTAGTCAAAAAGGAACTATTGGCTTCCCAGATTTTTGCCTCAAATGACTCATTATTTTCTTTTGCATTCGATCATCGCAATGAAATGAAAATTGCCCGTCAAAAAAGCACACTGGCTGACACCCATTTAAAAATGGTAAATTCACAAAATAACCCGACCCTTAATTTCTTTGGTTCAGGAGGATTAAAAAACGGTTACTTACCCGATATCAATGTCATCACTCCCAACTATGCGGTGGGTGTCGGCATAAAAATACCAATATTCGATGGTTCCCGTTCAAAATACACCCGTATTCAGGCAAATTCGGATATCCGGGGAAATGCGCTTGAAACAGAAATGACCCGCAGAACGATCGTGAATGAAGTTGTCGAAAGCAGGGCAAATGCCGGATCAGCTCTAAAAAAGGTAGCACAATCAGAATTGCAACTCGAACAGGCACAACAGGCTTATTCGTTGGCCGAAACAAACTACAATGCCGGAGTGATTACAAATCTTGATTTACTCGACAGCTATACATCATTGGCTGAAAGTAAACTTGCTTTGCTGAAAACAAAAATTGATTATTCGGCAAGTCTTTTGAAACTCAAAATAGCGCTTGGCGAAAAAATATATTGATTTCCTTTGATTAAAAACATACAATAATAACATTACTTTTTTCAACTTTAAATTTTCCGGGGCCAACTATTAGGAGTTGGCCCTTTTTTATTGTATAACCTGAAATATATAGAAGAATGAATCCGATACAATCAACTATCGTATTACACATCCGGATTAGCCGGACTTTAGTTTCATGTTTATGACCTCAAGTGTTTTAAGTCCATTTACAAAAGAATAAAAAATCTATGTGTCAGCAATAAGAAAAAACGGATATTTATTATCATTAGTTCACTTTAAAATGGGTATCTGCTTTTTGTTTATTCTTTCAATAAACATTTCACTGTTTATTTTCAAAAAATATTCTGACATTTCTTTGACATTTCAATACAAACTTATATTTTTGTATTCGCAATCATATATAACTTACCGGTTGAACATTCTATTTAAAACCTTGGTTTTTCAGGATGCTTTTCAGAAACAATATATGATGGTTTAATTTTCCAACTTCAGGCTACCAACTACCGGCTTCCTATAGCTTTCCTTTTCCTGTAATTACGTTTTTACGATCGTCCCGGATTGGTTTTATATCGGTTTTGGATGGGTCGTATTTGCCACTTATCAATCATATAACATTCACTTATTTGCCATAACATATCCATATATCAATAAAGGTATATGGCATATATTTCAATCAGCTATCGGATATAAATCACGTTAGCCTCGGAAGCAAAACCAATCTAAAACCAATCCAAAACCATTGATAAAGCCATTAAAAATACGATTCCAATAACGAATATTACTTGAGTTTTGATTCATCGCAAGAATTATTCTAAAAAGATGAATCAATTTAAGAATGTTTTAAATGTTTTGATTAATTTTGACAAGAAAAAAATGAATTTTTCATATCTGCTATTCATGTTTTTTTACCGTTTCTAATTGATTAAAAAATTAAATTCAACAAATAATATGAAATCAAACTTTATTACTAAATGTCTAGTTATGTGTGCTTTCTTTTTTAGTGGATTACAGGTAACTGCTCAGGATTGGCCTAATTTAGAACGCTTTCAAAAGGAAAATGCAGCTTTAGGACTGCCTTTACAAGGAGAAAACCGTATCGTATTTATGGGAAATTCAATTACGCAGGGGTGGATAGAAGCAAGGCCTGAGTTTTTTGCAAACCGTCCCTACATCAACCGGGGTATCAGTGGGCAGACTACTCCACAAATGCTAATCCGTTTCCGACAGGATGTGATTGCATTGCAACCCAAAGTGGTGGTTATTCTTGCAGGTACGAACGATATAGCCGGAAATACAGGACCTTCCACACTCGAAATGATAGAAGACAACCTGGCATCAATGGCTGAACTGGCCAACGCCAATGGAATCCACGTTGTATTATCATCAGTATTGCCGGTTTATGATTATCCCTGGAAACCGGGATTGAAACCTGCCGAAAAGATAATCACTTTAAATAAGTGGATCAAACTTTATTGCGAGAAAAACGGTTTTATTTATCTCGATTATTTTACGGAAATGGCAGATGAACGAAACGGAATGAAAGCATCCCTGACAAAAGATGGTGTCCATGCCAACCTGGAAGGGTACAAAGTGATGGAACCAATGGTTGAAGCTGCCATTCAAAAGGCAATCCATCAAAAATTAAAACATTAATTTTTTTCTTGGAAAGGAAATAACAAGCAAAGGGAACGGTGAATAATCAGGCTCTAAAATAAAGAAAATGAAAGTATTGTTTATTGGAGGAACCGGTAATATCAGTTCGGCATGTTCCGAACTGGCTATTTCAAAGGGTATAGAGCTGTACCATCTAAACAGGGGACTTAGCGCCGGGATCCGGAATATACAGGGAATGAAGACTATCATTTCCGATATACGTAATTTTGAAGAAACTCAAAAAGCGTTGCAGGGTTATAATTTTGACGTAGTGGTCGATTTCATTGCCTATTTGCCGGAACATATTCAAAATGACATAAAACTATTTTCCGGCAAAATCAGTCAGTATCTATTTATCAGTTCAGCATCAGTGTATCAGACTCCTCCTCAGAAATTGCCCGTTACCGAAGAAACTCCTTTAGACAATCCGTATTGGGATTATGCCAGAAATAAAATAGCCTGCGAAGAAACGTTGAAAGAAGAGTATCTTAAAAACGGCTTTCCGTATACCATCGTTCGCCCGTCGCACACCTACGATAAAACCATAATTCCGGTTATTGGCGGTTATACTGTTCTGCACAGATTGATACAAGGGTTACCGGTTGTTCTGCACGGTGATGGCACATCTGTATGGACACTGACTCACAACACTGACTTTGCTGTCGGGCTCATTGGTTTGTTAGGAAAGAAAGAAGCTATCCATGAGGAGTTTCATATTACTTCCGATGAATGGCTGACCTGGAATGGCATTTATACTATTCTGGCAAATGAATTAAAAGTAATTCCTAAGATTATTCATATTCCATCTGATTTGATTGCACGGTATGATCCGACTATTGGAGCCGGATTGTTAGGAGATAAGTCACACAGTATGATTTTTGACAATACTAAAATCAGAAAACTGGTACCCGAATTCAATCCTAAAATAGAATTTCAACAAGGGGCAAAAGAAATAGTTAAATGGTACCTTCAAAATACCATTCAAAAAGAACCCGATAAAAGGATAAATCAATTTATGGATCGTATCATTCAGGATTATTCGCATTTCATTGAGAATTAAAATAATCAATATTCAGGTTTAAAACTTTACGACTATGAATAAAATCAGAAATTATTACTTCCTGATCGTTGGGATACTCTCTGTATTATTTTCAGTATCTCACGGGTGGTTTGGTGAAACGACCGTATTACCCTTGATTGAATCCAGTAATCTGGACTTAACGACCAGGACTGCTGTATTCTATACCTGGCATATGTCAACAGCCGAAAACTTAATTTTTGGAATTGTTTTTTTTATCATGGCTTTCTACAAAGATGCCAGCAAATTAAGATTTACAGTCTGGATGATTATTTCGATTGTTGTTATCAGATATGCCGTATTTTTCTGCAGTACCTGGATTAAAAACAAAGGTGGAATAAATGATGCCATACCGGAGCTTGTAATTCTTATTATTTATGTGGTAATCATGATATTGGGAATCAGTAATAGAAAATTGGAAAGCGGGTTCTTAATTAGAAATAAAAAATGACAAATCCATCAGTCTGTTATTTTAAAAACGATTAAGATATACTGAATGTATAGAAACAAATGAAAAAGACTATCTGGATTTTAATGTTATTAGTTGTGCCTTTATTTCAACTGATGGCACAGTCATTGAATGAAAATGAAATAGTAGGCACTTGGTCGGTGAAACAAATAAATGTGTTAACCCGTTTACCCGATGAACAAAAAAAGTCAATTGAAATACTGAGAGCTGCTTTCGTGAGATCAAAATTCATATTTAATGCAGATAGCACCTTTGTTTTCGACTTTGAACTGGATAAAATGCGAATCCCGAACGGACACTGGAAATTCAACGATCGAAATAAATCGTTTATCATTCAGGAATGGAAAGACAGAGATACCAACAATTGGAAATTAATGGAAATTGTCCCTAAAAAAGAAGGAGGTGAAATCATTTTCCAATTGCATGATATATACGTTGATTTGATCATGAATAAAGACTATTAATCATAACAAAAATGTGACTTGTATGAAAACAGTGGTTCAAATTTTGACAGGCCTGATTGCCTTAGAACATGTCTATTTTCTATGGATGGAAATGTTTGCCTGGGAAACTGCCGGCAAAAAGGCATTTAAAAATGTACTCCCTGACAAATTATTTGAATCTACTAAAAGTCTGGCTGCCAATCAGGGTCTCTACAATGGTTTTTTAGCTGCCGGATTAATCTGGACTTTCTTTATTACAGACACTACCTGGAGAACTAATATTGCGGTTTTCTTTTTAGGGTGTATAACAATTGCCGGAATATACGGAGGGATTACTGCCAGCAGGAAAATTGTGTATATTCAGGCTCTACCGGCAATATTAACAATCATTCTTATACTATTGGTATAAATCATTACAAGGTAAATTATTTTATATTCGACTCATCGAAATAAATATCAGATTAAACACATCAATACAAGCACATTAACACTATTAATTTTAAACAAAAACTAGAAATACCATTCAAATATGAAAAAAGCATTTATTACACTATCAATTTTATGCATCCTCTTTAGTCTAAATGGATATTGCCGTGGTGGATTTGGTGGATTTCATTCGTCAGGGCATAGCTTTCATTCATCAAGAACAAGCAGCCACAGCGTAAACGGCAAATCAGCCAATCACTCTGTTGGGAAATCAACTCATACTAATTCGGTCAGGAGTACCCATGCAACAGAATCAGGTTTTCACCATTCAGCACGACCTGTCACTTTTTATCGGAACAATCCAAGCTACAGAATGGCGAACAACCGATACTATCCTGTCTATCACAGAAGTCCAAATTATTTATTATGGTATTTCGTACTGTCAAATCACAGGACCCACAGAAATGATACTATCCGTGCAAAATCTAAGAATGAACTGGATAAAAAAGTAAAATCTGTAAGCACTTCCTGGTAAAACAAAATTGATCCGTTGAAACCGATGGAGATTATTATTTCAATTAAAAACGAATAGGATTATTGAAAATAATACCTGTAACAAAAAGACTAAAATCAGGAAGCTTAATCTTCCGGTTTTAGTCTTTTGTTGTGGAAACATAAACAGGAATTGAGTTTTTTACTTCAAATTTTAATGAACTAATCTATAAATATGTATCTTTGCCACTCGGTTATATGAATTATCCGTTTAGAACAACTTCCGGTAATTACAAATCACAGAAAATGAAAAGATTTTTACTCCCCGTATTCCTGCTTTTTCTGTCAGCCATAATGCATTCGCAACAACGCGATTTGAATTATTATCTTGTTCAAGCGAGAGAGAATAGTCCCTTAATTCAAAAAAACAAAAACGACACTAAAATTATTGATCTCGATTTTAAGATAACTCAAAGCATCTTAAAGAATCCGGTCATAAATCTCGAATCAAACATTCTCTTTGCCCCTATTATTTCTCACACTACAAATTCAAACAGGCTGGACATTGTTTCAAACGGCTCCGAAAGCTATTCAGGTTACGATTTAGCCATTACAAACGGTGGTCAATATCAGGCATTCATTACGTTCAAGCAGCCTCTTTTAGGGAACTCTAATTTAAAAGCATATTCTCTCAAATCGGATATTTCAAAAAGAAAGAATACAAGTTCAACGGATCTGACAATTCATGAGATAGAGCAATTGGTGAGTTATCAATACATCCTTTGTGTAAAATCGAAAGTTCAAATCAAAAACGAAAATCAACTGATTAAACAACTTGACGATCAATTAAGCATCATGCAAAAGCTGGTTGAAAATGCGGTTTTTAAAAGGACTGATTTATTGCTTTTACAAATTGAAAAACAGAATCAGGAACTCAATAATAAATCATTCGAAGCTGATTACAAAAGCAATTTATTCGATTTGAATATACTTTGCGGAATAAATGACACCAACAAAGTTGATATACTGGAATCAGAACTACAAATGAAACCTGAGAAAAAATCAGATTCACAGTTTTTGACGTCTTATAAACTTGACAGCATGGGAATAGTGGCTGATCAAAATATATCAGAATTAAAATACAGGCCGCAATTGAACCTGTTTGCCAATGCCGGATTGAATGCAGTCTATTTACCCGCCTTTAACCGCCTTGGTATGAGTGCCGGCCTTACCTTCAGTTGGAATATCTATGATGGTGATCAGCGTAAATTTGAAAAAGAGAAGTCATATTTAAACATTCAATCTCTTCAATATGATAAAAATAATTTCATGACTCAGCAGGATATCAATAAGAATAAAATTAAAAGTCAGATAAATTCGTTGACTGAACGTACAATTCTGGTTGAGAATCAAATTACCCAATACGATAAACTTTATGCTGCTTACCAGAATGAACTTAAACAAGGTTTGATATCAGTGATGGATTTTAAGAATTTATTGAAAGATATTACTGCAAAAAAACAGGATTTTCTTTTACTGAAAATGGAAAAAGAGCTGTTGATCAACTCGTATAACTATTGGAATTATTAATTGCAATCTGACTTCACTATTGTAGAATTTTATCAAAACAAACCATGCGAAACATTCCATTACTATTTTTAATTTGCATTTTATCGCTGACATTCTGTTCCTGCGCAAAGAAAGAAACGAAGGAAGCAGAGCAAACACCGGTAGTCACAGTTAAAGCTTCGCCCGTTAAATTTGGAGCTATCGACAACAAACTAAGCTTCAATGGTAAAACCATTTATTTAAAAAAGAATCTGGTTGTTTCGCCATTATCCGGTTATATCCTTAAAATGTTTGTTAAGTTTGGTGATACTGTAAAAAAAGGAAAACTGTTATTCGAAATACAAACCAAGGAAAACAAGGCATTGGAGAGTTCGAACGACGGCAATATTGGAATTATTCGTATCCTGTCACCTTCATACGGCGTTATCAGCACGTTAAATATAACTGCTACGGGTGCTTATGCCCTTGAAGGTGCAGCACTCTGCACGATAGCCGAAAGCAACGATGTAATGGTTCAATTAAATTTACCTTTCGAATTTAATTCGCTGGTAAAAAAGGGGACTCAGGTTACTCTTATTTTAGACGAAAATACAAAATTCAAAGGGACGGTTTATCATATATTGCCAACAGTCGATGAGGCAAATCAAACCCAGCAGATTTTGATAAAACCTCATACCAACAAACAATTACCTGAAAATCTTAACCTGGCAGTTGAAATTTTAAAATCGAGGCATAGTAATAGTTGTTTGATTCCAAGAAATGCTGTCATGACCAATGAAACTCAGACCCAATTCTGGGTAATGAAAATAGTGGATAACAAATTAGCGGTTAAAGTTCCCGTTTCTAAAGGGATTGAAAATGATGAAGTGATTGAAGTGTTGTCTTCGGGGTTGAGGAATGCCGATCAGGTAATCACTGAGGGAGCGTATGGCTTGAATGACAGTTCTAAGGTTAAGGTGGTAAGATAATCAGAGTCAAGAGTCAAGAACCAAGAGCCAAGAACAAAGATTAAAGACTAAAGACTAAAGATAAAGATAAAGAAGTGGAATGGTTGATCATTGCAAAAAAGGGTATTATATGTAATTGTAAATATTTAATGATCTGTTTGTTAATCTATAAAAGCCTGTATTTCTGAGTATTGGCAATTATCAATTGTTCATTATAAATTATTAATTACTTAGATCGGATTACCGGAACAATAAAATAGTTATTCATGGAAAAAATGTTTGTTCGTTTTAAGAGCCCGATAACGGTTATTCTGTTACTCATATTGATTGGAGGAGCTTTTTCCTACCAGAACATGAAGACATCTCTTTTCCCTGATGTCACTTTTCCAAAAATAAAGATTATTGCTCAAAACGGCGAACAACCTGTCGAAAAGATGATGGTTCAGGTAACCAAGCCCCTTGAAAATGCCATTAAAGGTGTCGACAACCTCCAGTTAATAAGAAGCACAACCAGCCTGGGAAGTTGTGAAATTTCAGCGTATATGAACTGGAATTCGGATATTGACCTTGATAAGCAACAGGTCGAATCACAGATTTCACAGATTAAGAATGACCTGCCTCCCAATGTTCAGATAACGGTCGCAAAAATGAATCCTTCCATTTTGCCCGTAATGGGATATTCACTTCAGTCGGAGACGAAAGATCCTGTGGAACTTAAAATGATTGCACAATACACCATTAAACCTTACCTATCGCGAATTCCGGGAGTTGCCTCGGTACAGGTCATTGGCGGGAAGGAAAAAGAGTATCGCATTATTCTGGATGAAAGGAAATTAACGGTATTGAAAATTAATCCCCTGGAAATTCAAAGGATACTCCAGCAAACCGATTTCATCAAATCAACGGGGTTCACCATCGACTATAACCGTTTGTATTTAACCGTAACCGATGCCACACTAAAAAACATTGAACAACTAAAGAATCTTGTAATTTTTGATAACGGGATTCGTAAGGTAAAAATCAGTGATGTGTCTTCCGTGGAGATTGCCGAACAAAACGAATACATCCGGATAAAGGCGGATGGGAAAAACGTACCCTTGATTGCAGTGGTAAAACAACCGAAAAGCAATCTGGTTGATGTGGCTGATCAGGTTACTGCAAAGGTAGACGAACTGAATAAGATACTACCCAAAGGAGTCGTCTTAAAGCCTTATTACAATCAGGCTGAGTTTGTCAACGGAAGTATCCGCAGCATCATCGATGTACTGTGGATCGGGTTGGCACTGGCTATTATCGTGGTATTGCTATTCTTACGATCCTTCAAAGCAGGTTCTGTATTATTAATGACCATACCCCTTACACTGGCTCTTACATTTATCAGCCTTGAATTTATGGGGTTTGATTTCAATATCATGACTATTGGAGCAATAGCAGCATCGATAGGGTTAATCATCGATGATGCCATCATCGTGGTGGAACAAATCCACCGGACACATGAAGAGTTTCCAAATAAAAAACCAAAAGAGCTGGTGGGGAAAGCCATTAGTTTCTTATTCCCATCCATGGTCAGCTCGTCACTGAGTACCATTGTTATCCTAATACCATTTGAATTAATGTCGGGAGTAGCAGGTGCCTATTTCAAGATTTTGACTGAAACCATGATTGTGACCCTGGTTTGTTCGTTTGTGATTACATGGCTGGGGTTGCCGGTCATCTATCTGTTGTTCTCTAAAGACAAAGGACTGTCAGCTTCTTCAGAAGTTCATTTGGTAAAACATCGTCCATGGATTGAAGTATTTATTAAGCGACCTTATATAAGCATCGCTTTTGTTGCGGTTTTAATAGTAGGTATGGTATTGATGTTACCTAAATTACAAACAGGTTTTTTACCTGAAATGGACGAAGATTCCATCGTACTGGATTACAATTCACCTCCGGGCACATCACTGGAAGAAACGAACCGTATGCTGAATGAGGTGGATAAGATTCTCGAGACAACCCCGGAAGTGAAGACTTATTCACGCCGTACAGGGACACAAATGGGATTCTTCATAACAGAACCCAACCGTGGCGATTATCTGATTGAATTAAAAACAAAAAGGAATAAGAAAACCGATGAAGTTTCGAACGATATTCGGTTGAGGGTTGAGAAAACGTTACCTGCCCTGACTGTTGATTTCGGACAGGTGATAACCGATATGCTCGGCGATTTGATGAGCAGCGTGCAACCTGTCGAAATAAAGATATTCGGCGATAACAATCAAAAGTTACAGGAATTATCCAAACAGGTGGCAGATAGTATAAAAACCATTGATGGAACTGCCGATATCTTTGATGGAATCATAGTTGCCGGACCTATGTTGAAAATATTACCCAAAGAAGAAAAGCTGAAACAATTTGGTCTTAATCCGGCTGATTTACAATCGCAAATGGAGACTTACATTTCGGGGGTAGTCATCGGCTCTATTCCCGAAAAAGAACAACTGACTGACATTCGCATGATTTTTCCTCAAAACAATCAAACACCGATTGAGAAAATGAAAAATGCCAAAGTATGTACTGCTACCGGCGATTATATTCAGGTCAATGAAATGGCCGATTTCAACATCATAAGTGGTGTTACCGAAATTGAACGTGAGAATCTCCAGACTATGGGCGTTGTTACCGCACGACTCAACAACCGCGACCTGGGAAGCGTTATGAAAGATATCCGGAAGAAACTTTCCCAAATTAGTCTCCCTCCCTCCTACCAGATAGAATTCGGAGGTTCATATGCAGAACAGCAAAAGTCGTTTGCCGAATTACTAAAGATACTGTTGATTGCCGCTTTACTGGTTTTCACAGTCGTTTTGTTTATGTTTAAAAGCCTCAAACTATCATTGACTGTCATCTTCGTCAGCTCACTGGGAGTTGTAGG
>Ga0302215_10002550_pt1 | contig 12502 bp, 13 predicted proteins | sample II_Fen_N3_1_FD_194580 | JGI IMG/M metagenome (GOLD analysis project Ga0302215, IMG submission 194580) | Peat permafrost microbial communities from Stordalen Mire near Abisko, Sweden - II_Fen_N3_1 | ecosystem: Environmental > Terrestrial > Soil > Wetlands > Permafrost | place: Sweden: Abisko... | reverse complement strand
CCGATATTTTTACACCCAATTCAAAGTCAATTAAATCGTATTTCTTTGCTAAATCCCAATGTGGAACGGCACCTTCGGGCAAATTTGGCATTACACCACCGGCACGTTCAACCAGATTGTCTTCAGCATGTCGTCCTTCAGGAACTGACGCGTGGGGTAAATTAGGTATTTGAACTAATAAATCGTTTAGCTTTTGCTCAACTTCGTTCTGTTGGTCACCAAGCGTTTTAATTGTTTCTTTTAGCTCAGTTGTTTTATCTTTTGCCTGATTGGCTTCCTCTTGTTTACCTTGTTTGAAAAGCAAACCAATTTCCTTCGAAAGGTTATTCAATTCAGCAGCAGCAGTATCGGCTTGAACCTGTGTGGTTTTACGAAGATTATCCAATTCTACAACTTCTGCAATAATAGCAGTCCCGTCGAAATGTTTCTTGGCCAAACGGGTAATAACCTCGTCTGTATTTTCAGTAATATATTTGAGTGTCAGCATATTTTAATTTACGATTTATTCATTTACAATTGAAATAACAGATAGTCAAAAGTCTTGTTTCGAGCATCTTGGCTCTTTCATCTAAATAAAAAAAATCTCCCGCAATTTTACACAGATGTAAAACAACAGGAGATTTATGTGTGTGTTGATTATCGATTGAGCTTAGTTAGCAGCAACTTCGATAGGTTTTACAGAAACAAATGACTTGTTGTCTTTCTTTTTTCTGAATTCAACAATTCCGTCAACCAATGCAAACAAAGTGTGGTCTTTTCCCATACCAATGTTTTGACCAATGTGATGAACTGTTCCGCGTTGACGAACGATGATGTTACCTGCTTTCGCAAATTGACCACCATAAATTTTTACGCCAAGTCGTTTGCTTTCCGATTCACGACCGTTTCTTGAGCTACCCGCCCCTTTCTTATGTGCCATTTTCTTCTAATTTTTTTCGGTTAAGCTACAATTTCTTTAATTAAAATCTCTGTGAAATCCTGACGGTGACCGTTACGTTTGCGGTAACCTTTACGACGTTTTTTGTGGAAAACGATTACTTTTTCGCCACGAACGTGCGATAATACTTCACAAACGATTTTTGCGCCTTCAACTACTGGAGCACCAACAGTGATAGTTCCTTCGTTGTCAACCAACAATACTTTTGTAAATTCGATTGCAGAGCCTCTTTCAGCTTCTTCCATGCGGTGGATATACAGTCTTTTACCGGCTTCGGCTTTGAACTGTTGTCCCAAAATTTCTACGATTGCGTACATTATTTTAATGACTTTTCTGATTACATCGGGAAGGTGAGTTGCTCACGCAGTGCTTCTTATTTACCTTATCCGAAAAGAGTTGCAAAAATACAACTTTATTTTTAAACTGCAAAGCGTTGTTGCAAAATTATTTTATTTCATTATTCCATTCAAACAAGTTCTGACAGTAAGCAGATTAGACCAAATCAAACACTCAATTTCTCATCCAATTTTCAGGGATGTCATAGTCAGCGAACCCATAACAGCTTTATCATTGAAAAATGAAACTTCCTCATCGTCACGTTTCAACGCCAATGCATACAAAAGTGGTAGAAAATGATCGGGAGATGGTGCTGCCAGTTGTACAGCGCGACCTAACGATTTGTAATCGATTAGTGCCTGATGGTTGCCTTCCACAATAAGCTTTTTCACCAACTCATTCGCCTCAATAGCCCAATCGTGACCATACTCTTCATCGTCAGGCCTATCCCAAGCTACCTGGCGTAGATTATGTACGATATTTCCACTTCCAATAATCATAACACCTTTATCGCGAAAAGCAGCTAATTCCTTAGCCAGTTCGTAATGTTCCTTGGGCGATTTGTTGTAATCCAAACTCATTTGAATAATAGGAATATTAGCTTTTGGATAAATCCGGCGAATCACACTCCATGTTCCGTGGTCGAGACCCCATTTTTCGTCAGCTGAAACCGGCGTTCCATGAATATCTTTTATAGTTTCTCTGGCAAGTTCCGGACTTCCCGGTGCAGGATATTCAACGGCATACAACTCCTGTGGGAAGCCTCCAAAATCGTGAATAGTTTTCGGGTTTTGCATAGCAGTAACCTGCGTACCTCGCGTTTCCCAATGTGCCGAAACTGCAATAATTGCTTTTGGCTTAGGAAGTTCATCACCCAAATTTCGCCATTTCTGAACAAATTCATTTTCCTCAATGGCATACATCGGACTTCCGTGACCAACAAACAGTGCCGGCATGCGGGAAATATTATTATTCTTGTTATCGATCATTTTAAATAAACTTTTATGATTTAACGTTCCACCTGCAAGAGCAAACAGCCCCAGTGACTGTATAAATTGTTTTCGATTCATATTAAACTCTGCTATTGAATAACGTAACTAGAAACAACATGACCTTTGATTTGTTTGTCAAAGGTCATATTTTTCAAGTAAGTCTTTGCATTAAAATCACTTACAAACTATGATGCGTTCCATCACAATAAGCTGGATTTTTAGTATGCTTGCATCCGCACAAGTAAGCTGTACCTGTTTTTTCGGCAGTAAATGATGTTGGAGTAATTCCACTTCCTTTGTGCGAGCCATCGCAAAATGGTTGACTGGCACTTTTGCCACATGCACACCAATGATAATTCTTACCTGCCTCAAGCTCTACGGCGAAAGGTCCTTTTTTTGCAATAATTGGTTCCATATTCTTAGCTATAATTATTTAAAATAAATTCATAAAAGATTACTTGTTTTCACTGAGGGTTTTCAATTTTCCCAATCCGTTATCCCAATCTTTACCCATGGATTTTTCCATGTTCATAAATAGAATCATTACGTTGAACGGATAAGGCATTGAACCTGTCATTCCCCATGTTGCCTTTGTTCCGGTGCCTTCTTCTTCCAATTTCACATAGGCCTCGCCATGACTTTCATGAGGTTTTAAAAAGTCAAGCTTAGTTTCAAACAAAGTTGGTTTTTGTACGGTTTTGATTGTCTGACTTCCAGTACCAACAATTTCACTGTCCCAACTTTGAATGGCACCAACAGTTCCATCGGCTCCTGAAGCTTCCTTTTTCATATTCGGATCGTGATCATTCCACGGACTCCATTTATCAAGCGCTGCTAAACTATTTGTGTTTTCCCAAACACTGTCAATTGGAGCATTAATACTAACAGATTTCTCGTACTTAAACGTTTTAGGGACAAAAAGTGCAACAACTAAAACAATAAGAACTAAAGCCAACAAGCCAAATCCAAGGTATTTCAATAATTTCATAATAATGGTGTTTTAAGATGGATAAATATATTTACTTGTATTTAAACACTTAACAACAAAAAAAGTTGAAAGATCCAGAAGAAACTCGGATTTAACTATGATTAATTCTTCGAAACTGTTTATTGAAAAACAATACAATAATCTATTTAAGACTATAAATCATACCCTTGATCTGATAATCCTTCAGAATAGACTGAGCCTCAGCAGCTTGCTTTTGCTTCAGTGCATCATAATATGGTGAAATATTCTTAGTCGTTTGTGAATCAGCATATTTTGATAACAAATAATTGTATGCATTCACATAAAAGTCGGACAAATCACCGGTTTGACGATTAGAATACACCGAAGTTTTTTCGTATCCGCACAACAAATAAGTCAGGTAAGCTTTTTTATAATCCTTGCAGTTCGAAATAAAAACAAATCCGGGATTTACTGCTATAAACTTCTCATACCATACATTCCTGTCAACTAGCAGTCGTGGTGAAATAGTAATTGTACCATCCATTGCAAATCCCTGTCTATTCTCAAGCTGAATTTCCGACAGATAATCTTTCATCACAGGTGAAACCAGATTGTAGAAATTCTTCGCAATAAAATTCCTATCCTGCTCAATATATGTTACACCCTCGGATGCCGATAATTTAAACCCGTTTGATGTCAGATTTTTACGATAATCTTTCAGCGCTTTGGGAACTGCAGCCTGATCTTCGTATAAAAGAGGTTCATAATTAGTTGTATCACTCTGATGTTTAAAACTCAAGTGTATTTCTACACTATCGTAAAGCGCCTGAAAAACAACGAATGCACTATCGCATAACAAGGCCGGTTGACCAGTAAAGATGGCTTTATATTTTTCAGTAGCCTTAGTAACAGTTGTTATATCTGAGCTATCCAATTGCGCAATAAATGCTTTAAATTCTGTTATTTTTGGATTTTCCCAGACTGCGTGTGCAGTATCAGTCAAATGAAATGCATCTTCACCCGACGCCTTCACAGGTTTTTCTGCAGTTTTTCCACAGGAGTTAATCATTACCAGAACAAATAATCCAGCTAAACTGCTGAATAATAATTTTTTATTTCTCATTTTTCTTATCATTTTAATTTCCAAAACTGATTTGCAAAAATAATCATTTCCAACTGATAAATAATTTATAATTCAAATTATAAGTTTTCAATTTAAATATTCAGGAAATCAACATTATTAATACATTTTTTTAGAAATATCATACAATTATACAGTCGAATTCATTAAATTTGTGGCTAGTTAATCTTATGTTTTACTCACACACAAATCTGATAGTATGACCATTCGCCAACTTTCTGTTTTCCTCGAAAACAAAACAGGCCACTTAAATGAGATTTTATCCATATTGGCTAAAAACAACATCAACATTGTAGCACTTACAATTGCCGATTCTACCGATTACGGCATTCTTCGAGCTATAGTTTCAGATCCTGAAAAAGCCATGCAGGCATTACGTGCAGAACATTACACGGTAAAAGTGCATGATATTCTTTCGCTTGAAATGGCAGCTGCTCCCGGTTCCATGTCTCACATCCTCGATTTATTTACGGCAGCCGATATTTGTATTGAATATGTCTACGCTTTCAGCTTTGGCAGCAAATCTATCCTAATGATTCGTACCGACAACTGCCAGAAAGCATTTGAAATCATCAAAACCAATGGATTGAAACCAATTCGCGAAGCTGATTTGAAATAGCTATTTAAGAATAGACATACTTTTAAAAAAAAACTCACACCAATAACACTGCCATCATACGGTGTAAATATCAGAATAATACTATGATTTGGAATAAAGAAATTGAATGCATGAGTCGCGAAGAAATGCGTACTTTGCAAGGGAAAAGACTAAAAGAGCTTGTAAATCGCGTTTATAACAACGTTGAATTTTACAAACGAAAGATGGATGAAATGGGCATTAAACCATCTGACATTGAATCAATTGACGATATTGTAAAGTTGCCGTTTACATACAAAACTGATTTAAGGGATTATTATCCGTTTAATCTGTTCGCCGTACCCATGAAAGACATTGTACGTATCCATGCATCGAGCGGTACGACAGGTAAACCAACAACGGTTGGTTATACAAAAAATGATATTGAAAACTGGCGCGAAGTGCTGGCACGTTGCCTCTCTATGGCTAGCATTTCCAATGAAGATATTATGCAGGTTTCTTACGGCTATGGGCTATTTACTGGCGGACTAGGCGTTCATTACGGTGCCGAAACTGTTGGTTGTTCGGTCATTCCCATTTCGGGAGGTAACACGCGTCGTCAATTGCAATTAATGACAGATTTTGGATCTACAGTTTTGGCCTGTACTCCCTCATATGCACTCCACCTGGCTGATGCATTAGCAGAAAACGGATATTCACTTGCCGATATGAAACTAAAAATCGGGATTTTTGGAGCTGAACCCTGGACCGAGAATATGCGTTTAGAACTCGAAAAAAAATGGGAAATTAAAGCTTTCGATATTTACGGACTCAGCGAAATCATGGGCCCCGGTGTAGCTAATGATTGTCCAGCGCATGCGGGTTTACATGTCCACGAGGATCATTTCTTTCCTGAAATAGTTGATCCGCACACAAAGTTACCGGTAGTTGATGGCGAAGAGGGAGAACTTGTTTTCACGACGCTAACTAAAGAAGGAATTCCCTTGTTGCGCTACAATACCCGGGATTTATCAACTCTAAACTCGGAAAAATGCAGCTGTGGCAGAACAACAGTTCGTATGAAAAAAATCACCGGACGTAGCGACGATATGCTTATTATCCGTGGCGTGAATTTGTTCCCATCGCAAATTGAACACGTATTGCTCGAAATGGGGGAAACGAGCGCACATTACATGTTGTATGTCGACCGTGAAAATAACCTCGACACACTAGAACTAAAAGTAGAACTAGAAGAAGCCAATATGGTAGAAACAATCCGCGACCTGCAAATGCTTTCACGAAAAATTGAACATGCACTCAACAGTGCCATCGGTCTGAGCGTAAAAGTGACTCTTGTTGAACCAAAAACGATTGCCCGCAGTGAAGGAAAAGCAATTAGAGTGATAGATAATCGGAATAAATAGAACAACATGACAATCAATAAAGAATTAGTCGACTCGCTTTTTTCTCAATTCGGAGAATATGACATTACTCATTTATCCATTCGGGAGGTTGGAAAACTGGTTTCGCAAATTGAGCAAGAAGGTGGAGAGGAGTTTATTCATATGGAAATGGGTGTGCCAGGATTGCCCGCTTCCACTGTTGCTATTGCTGCTGAAAAAGAAGCCTTAGACATGGGTTTGGCTACTCAATACCCACACATTGAAGGAATTCCATTTGCAAAAACCGAGATTGCCCACTTTGCAAAATTATTTATCAATGTGGATGTTACGCCATTAAATTGTGTTCCTACAGTTGGTGGTATGCAGGGAAGTTTTGCTGCTTTGCTGGCTGCTGCCCGTACAGATTCCGAAAAACCCTACACCCTGTTTATCGACCCAGGCTTTCCTGTCAATAAATCACAACTACAACTGATTGGAGTTCCGTTTAAATCATTCGATATTCTCCACTTTCGTGGTGAGAAATTGCGTGAAAAATTAGAGTCATTTTTGTCCGAAAATAATATTTGCTCCATTTGTTATTCTTCACCCAATAATCCGTCATGGATTAGTCTGACAGAAAGCGAGCTACAAATTATAGGTGAATTGGCAACAAAATACGATGTGATTGTGGTTGAAGATCTTGCCTATTTTGGCATGGATTTTCGTCAGCATTACGGTCAACCAGGCATTGCACCGTTTCAGCCGACTGTTGCGCATTACACCGACAATTTTATTCTGTTACTTTCAGCGTCAAAAATCTTCAGTTACGCAGGACAACGCATTGGCATGATGATTATTTCTGAAAAGCTACGCACCCGGCGATATTCAAATCTGAAAAAATATTTCACAAACGATGTTCTAGGAAACTTCATTTCGTATGGTGTACTCTATGTAACAACAGCTGGAACATCCCATTCAGCACAATATGCCCTGGCAGCCACATTGAAAGCAGTAAACGATGGTGACATTGATTTTGTAAAAGGCTTACATCCCTATGGCGAAAAAGCGAAAATCATGAAAGCCATGTTTCTAAAATATGGTTTTTATATCGTTTATAAAGAGGAAGATGGTGATTTAGCAGACGGCTTTTATTTTACAATTGCCTACCCTGAAATGACTGGTGCTGAACTGATGAAAGAATTTTTATACTACGGAATTAGCGCAATTTCGCTCGCTATTACCGGAAGTGAGAATCCAAATGGTTTACGTGCTTGTGTCTCGTATGTTCGTATGGATCAAATGGAGGTGCTGGATGAACGATTAAAAGCATTTGCTGATGCTCATTAAATCACGGAAATGATGGAAATAGATTCAGCCATTTACAATTTGCCTGCTCGTACTAAATTACGAGCCATTGGCAAAAATCATATTGGTATTGTAAAACTTATCAAAAGTCGAATTATACAAAAGGATACAATTAAAATAGTGGAAATATCAACACAAATAAAGAAGATTCAGCCAAATCTAGAGGTATCATTAATTTGCACATCTAATATTTGTTCTAAATCAATTATTCTATTGCAGAAGGAAATATTTCCATCATAATCGAGGAATTATAAAATTTCTCAATCATACATTTAAAAAGCTAATCAAAACCTCAATTATGAGAATTGTTTAGCTTTTTGTAAATTTGTACTCAAAAGAACTAAGCAAATGGCCAAAATTCATATTCAACTTACCGGAGTAGCTGCAGAACTAACACTTGGCAACTATATGCCAAAAGATGCCACAATATTTAATAATTGGGAAGATTTCTATCATTTCAATGACCTGGTTCACTGCTCTCAATTACTCGTGGAGCACATATCCGAAATTCAGATCACGCAAGATGAACAAGTAATTTTTACCGGAAAAATTCCAGTAGCACAATTTCATGCGCAAAAAAGCTTTAGCCCTATCTTATTGAATCGTGCATTATACCTTAGGACTGAATGTGCCGAACAAGCTGTATATAATTGTTCATTTGAGGTTGACAAATTTGATAAAATGAAGCTTATTTTCGAAACTCAGGACTACGATATGCTTTTCAAAGTTGGACAAGCATTTCTCTCCAAAATCCTTTACGATGGTAAAGAATTAGAATTGGAATGGATAAGTGGAGAACCTTTAGGAAATATATGTTTACTCTGTCGTTTTGAAAATGGTTATTTGGTTCCAATTTATGATGCTGTAAATAACCTTACTAAGTAAAAGTTAACGTTCTTAATAAAAAACACAGAAAATATGTCGTGCGCGATAAACTTTTTCAAATAATTCTTGTTATAACTTACAAAATGAAATTACAACAAAAAAGTTGCTTTGTTATGAAAAAGAATATTCTATTTTTATTTGTTATTTTTCTATCACTTTCTGTTTTAGCTCAAAAGGGAAGTATCAAGGGTCGAATCTTCAATGCTAAGACCAATGCACCTCTTGAATTTGCTGCAATTTTAATTGAAGGTACTACCATTGGATCTACTTCCGATTTAGATGGTAACTTTATTTTTACGGGTATTGAACCTGGTTTTAAAAAACTTATCGTACAATCAATCGGTTACGAAAAAACAATTTCTTCTGAAATTCAGGTACAAGGTAATCAAACTGTGTTTGTGGATGTACCTGTAAATGAATCTTCCGTTCAATTGAATGAAGTTACTGTTCGTCAAAACAAAAATTTGAAAAGAATTGAGAGTCCAATCTCGGTACTATCTGTTGGCGTTCAGGAAATTGAAAAGAGTGCAGGTGCCAACCGCGATATTTCCAAAGTTGTACAAGCCTTACCAGGTGTTGGAGCTACTGATCCAAATCGTAGCGACTTGGTAGTACGTGGAGGTGGTCCATCGGAAAACGTTTTTTATTTGGATGGAATTGAGATTCCTGTTATCAATCACTTCGCAACACAAGGATCCTCAGGTGGGTCGGTTGGTATTATTAATCCCGATTTTGTTCGTGAAATTAGTTTTTATACCGGTGCCTTCCCTGCAAACAGAACAAATGCTTTGAGCTCGGTGATGGAAATCAAGCAAAAAGATGGAAGCAAAGACCGAATTCATAGTAAACTTTCTGTCGGTGCATCCGATGCTGCATTGACTATTGATGGACCAATAGGACAAAAGTCAACCTTTATTATTTCAGCACGTCAGTCTTATCTTCAGTTTTTGTTTAAAGCCATTGGCTTACCTTTTTTACCTACCTACAATGACTTTCAGCTAAAATACAAATATCAGATTGATAAGAAAAATGAGATCTCATTTATTGGAATTGGTGCCATAGACGATATGGTTTTAAATACCGAACTGCAAAATACAGGCACAGAATCACAGAAATACCTATTATCTTATTTACCAACCTACAAACAATGGAATTATACGGTTGGAACCGTGTACAAACACTTTGCAGATACACACTACGATACATGGGTATTGAGCCGAAATATGCTACGAAATGCTAATTTCAAGTATTTGAATAACGACGAAACTCTCGATAAAACATCGGATTATAAATCGGACGAAGCAGAGAACAAATTACGTTTTGAACGAAACTATCCCGATTTACCTATTAAATTCTCATTTGGTGGAGGTGTAAAATACTCCCATTACACAAACCATACTGAACGTCAACTATTTTACAACAATTCAGTAAACAAGCTTATATATGACACACAAATAGGATTATTCGGTTATAATGCTTTTGCACAGGCATCAAAGAAATATTTTGATGATTTATTGAAATTGTCATTAGGTGTGAGCTTTACCGCAAACAATTACAATCAGAACATGATGAATCCGTTGAATCAGTTTTCACCCCGTTTGTCGCTGTCATACGCATTGACAGATAAAATTGATTTTAATGCCAACGCAGGGCGTTATGCCATGCAACCTGCTTACACAACACTTGGTTATCGTAATTCAGTTGGTGACCTTGTAAATAAGACTGAGAACTTACGTTTCACAGTATCTAACCAAGCTATAGCTGGTTTAGAGTATCGCCCAATGGAGAATGTGCGTATCACAGCTGAAGGATTTTACAAACAATATGCCTATTATCCAGTTTCCGTAACAGATGGATTGAGCATTGCCAGCAAGGGAACAAATTTTGGTCAAATTGGCGATGAAGAAATCGTGTCTACCGGAAAAGGACGAGCTTATGGTGTGGAGTTTCTTGCAAAAGTAATGGAAATGAAAAACATGAACATGACTGCTACATACACCTTGTTCCATAGTGAATTTACCGATATTACCGGACAAACATATTTTCGTTCGGCTTGGGACACACGTAGTCTTCTTAACCTTATTGCCAGTTACAAATTCAAGAAAAGCTGGAATGTAGCTATGCGTTGGCGTTACGTTGGTGGTGCTCCATACTCACCAATAGATTCTATTTCGTATAATCGGTCAGCCTGGAATATAACAAAGCAACCATATACAGATTACAAACGGTTCAACACACTCAGCTTGCCCTCAGCACATCAACTGGACATTCGAATTGATAAAGAATTTTATTTCAAGAAATGGGTATTGAACCTTTATACAGATATTCAAAATGTATATAATTTCAAAACTCAAAGCGCTCCAATTTATACAAATTTGGATACTAATGGTAATGTGATTCCTGATATAAATGGAGATACCAACAGACAAGGATTACGTACATTTGAATCATTTGGAGGAACGATTCTACCTACCATTGGAATAATAATTAAAATATAATAATAGTATATAATAATCGACATAAATTTATTATTATGAAAACAAAAATTATACTGGCTGCACTATTGGTATTAACCGCGGGCATTTTAGCCAAAACAAAAAAAACAATATTTTCGGAAGAAAATTATGGTGTAAATAATGCTGGGACTTCTGTTACGATTCAGTTTGAACAAGGAAAAGAACATAATCATCCACTATTTGCCATTTGGCTGGCTGATGAAAAGGGTAATTATATTCAAACGTTATATGTATCTGAAACAATAGGAAAAGGTTTTTTCAAACGGGCAAGCAGAAAAACAGGTCATTGGTTGGCCGGTGAAATACAACGTCCTGCTGCCCTACCTTACTGGGCACATCAACGCAATATTAAGAATGAATATGGAAACTATTTGCCAACTCCAAAACAACCGGTAATAGATGCTTACACAGGTGCTACACCGTTAGCGTCATTCATTTTGAATACAAAAACAGTGAAACCCTTGAATGGAAAATACAAGATAATGTTGGAACTGAATCAGACCTGGGATTGGAACGAGTTTTGGACAAACGATATGTATCCAAATGAAAAAGAATATAGAACGTCATGTCAACCGGCATTAGTTTATTCAGTTGACATTGATACAAATAATTCTGAAGCTGAATACCTTATGAAACCAATTGGGCATAGTCATTATTCAGGAGCAGATGGTAGTTTAAATCCGGATCTGAGTACGATAACTACAGCATTACAAATATCAAAAAAAATTACGGTAAAAATCAGTAAATAACTTTCTTTTGAAAAATAAGAAACCCTCCAAACTGAAATTCAGTTGGAGGGTTTTCCATATATCTGCTTGCACTTTATTTTTTAAGTTCTGGGTAAACAATTCGTGAATGATAAAAACTCTTTATTTTTTCAACAAATACAGTTTTTACAGTTTCAACATCCTGAAAAGTAATTGGAGCATCCTTAAATTGTCCTTCGGCAATTTGTCCATCAATCATAGTTTCAACCATTTCACGTATAGTTTGGTCGGTATAAACTCCTAAACTTCGTGAGCGAGCCTCAACCGCATCGGCCATCATTAGGATTGCAGTTTCTTTATTATTAGGCAATGGTCCCGGATAAGTAAAAATGGCATCATCCGGTTTTTTATCAGGATTGGCATTTATATATGAATTGTAGAAATATTTAGTTTTACAAAAACCGTGATGAGTACCTATGAAATTGATAATCTGTTCCGGCAAATGATTCTTCTTGGCAATTTCAACACCGTCGGTAACATGATTAATAACAATTTTTGATGCTTCTTCAAAATCGATAACTGAAAGAGGATTTTCACCGCCCAACTGATTTTCAATAAAATATTCAGGGTGTTTCATCTTTCCAATATCGTGATATAATGCACCAGTACGAACTAACAAACTATTTGCATTAATTTTTTTAGCCGCCTCAGTTGC
>Ga0302215_10002547_pt1 | contig 12505 bp, 12 predicted proteins | sample II_Fen_N3_1_FD_194580 | JGI IMG/M metagenome (GOLD analysis project Ga0302215, IMG submission 194580) | Peat permafrost microbial communities from Stordalen Mire near Abisko, Sweden - II_Fen_N3_1 | ecosystem: Environmental > Terrestrial > Soil > Wetlands > Permafrost | place: Sweden: Abisko... | reverse complement strand
TAAAGAGAATTATTATTGCAAAGATTGTAAGACTGAGTTTTAAATAAAACTCAGTCTTTTTTATCTCTTTTTATTGAGGCTACAACAACATTATAATGTTGTATTTGATTTTCAAAATAATAATATCTTGCAGCTCTCTCTGTTGGTGGAATTCAGTTGCTGTCTGTTGATTTGTAAAAAAAGAATTTGCAGTATACTTGTATAAAATAATACTTCTCTGAAAATTGAATTACTACTAATCATTGATAAATTCGTGAAAGTCCCCGGGACTCTCCCTCAAGAATGGAAATGTTCGCGAGACTTTCTTGAACTCTCGGTCGGAAATGGGAAAGGTCGCGAGAGTCTCGCGAACATTTATTTTCTAATTGCAGTGGCTACCGTATTGGCAACTGCTTTCCGTAAGCCTACCACACTACCCTTATCATAGGGATGAACCCTGTTCGTAAGCAGAATAATCGAAATATCATTATCGGGGTCGATAACGATAGAAGTTCCTGTATAGCCTGTATGGCAATAAGTATTGGAGCTGAGTGAATCACCTTTACAACTTGCATAGTGCGACGACATATCCCAACCAAGTGTTCGACCATAAGCCTTCAACGAATCGGGTATGGTCCGCATTTCTTTCACAGTCATTGGGCTTAAAATCCGGTTACCATTCCATTCACCATTGTTTTGTAATGCTGCAGCCAAAATGGCGATGTCATTTGCATCCGAAAATAAACCTGCATTACCCGAAACACCTCCGTTAAACATACGCGCCAACGGATCGTGAACTATGCCTTTCATCACACCACCATTCTGAAGTTTTGAAGTTGGCGCACAGCATTCGAGCATTTCGCCTGCTGGGTTGAAATCGGTATGCTTCATACCAAGCACATCAAATATATTTTCTTTGGCGAAATCGCGCAGACTCTTTCCACTTACGTTTTCAATCACATGTTGCAGGGTAATAAAATTCAGGCAACTGTATTCCATACCCGCACCCGGAGCAAAATCGCGTTTGCAGGAATCGATATACTGCATAAAGCCAGCCGGATTATTTGACCCATAGCGTTTTTTGATAGTCGTTTCGGGAGCATAAGACGGCAAACCGGAGGTGTGAGTCAGCAGATTTACTATTTTTATATTGGTTTTCCTGTTTGGATCAATCAGGTAAATAAAGCCCGGAATGTACATATTCACATCGTCCTGCAGATGAAGTTGATTTCTTTCGTACAATATCATAGCCGAAATAGCAGTTGCCATGGGCTTTGTGCACGAAGCCATATCGAATACCGTATTCACATCCATGGGTACAACGGTAGGATAAATCTGTTTGTTACCATACGCTTTCAGGTATGCCATTTTCCCATTGCGAACAACGGCCAGTACAGCCCCGGGTATCGACTTTTTATCAATGGCAGTTTGAATAATGCTGTCAGCATGTTGCAGTTTGTGCGAATCCAAACCAACTTCCTCAGGTGTTACTTTGGGTAGGGGTTGAGCCATTACAACACAACATGCACTGACTAAAATGATAAGTAAACCAAGTATCTTTCTCATATCCTTAAAACGTTTTATGAATACAAAGATAAGCCTTTTTGGTTAGTTTATGCTGTTGTAAAATTCATGTTTATCATTCTTAACTGTAGAAAAATATGTACTTTTGTGTCGCTTTTCGTTATGTCGACTTTTAGTTGACACATCCAATATTAAAATAACAGGCAATAAACCGATTCTTGAAAATGGCAAACAAACAGCTCTATATCCGGCCCAAAGAGATAAATCTGCAAATACAACTTCCGGCATCCAAAAGCATCAGCAATCGCGCGTTGATTTTGAACGCACTGGCATACAGCCCGTATGACATTCAAAATCTTTCGGATTGCGACGATACACGCGTAACCGTGAAAGCCCTGGATTCAAACGATACCACTTTCGACATTGGAGCAGCCGGAACGGCCATGCGTTTTCTCACGGCCTTCCTGTCGAAAACGGTTGGTGAATGGATTATCACCGGTAGCGAACGCATGAAAAACCGACCTATCAAATTGTTGGTGGATGCACTCAGCGCACTCGGAGCTCGAATTGAGTATGTGGAGAAAGAAGGTTATCCACCACTGCGCATTTTCGGAAGTGCATTAATGGGTGGGGAAATAAGTCTGAACGGTGGTGTGAGCAGTCAGTATATTTCAGCATTGATGATGATTGCCCCCTATATGCAAAATGGATTAACAATTAAACTGGAAGGAAACGTAATTTCTGTTCCCTACATCCAAATGACCATGAGCATGATGAAAGAATACGGTGTGGAAGTGAAGTTCGAGAATAATATCATTGAAATTGCACCGCAACAATACAAACCGATTCAGTACAAAGTAGAATCGGACTGGTCGGGAGCTTCGTACTGGTACGAAATACTTTCCATTGCCGGAAAAGGGCAGCTATTCCTGAACGGACTGAACAAAAACAGTTCGCAGGGCGACAGCAAAGTAGCTGTGCTTTTCGAACAACTGGGTGTGAAAACCGAATATCAGGCTGAAGGCGTGTTGCTAACTTCCACCGACAATAACACTGCTAAGTTTGAATATGACTTTGTGAACCAACCGGATTTGGCTCAAACTTTTGCTGTGACTTGCTGCATGAAAAACATTCCATTTACTTTCAGCGGATTGCAGAGCCTCAAGATAAAAGAAACCGACCGAATTGCTGCATTAATCAACGAACTGAAGAAACTGGGTTATGTGTTGGTTGAACCTGCTGAAGGTCAGCTGGCATGGCTGGGTGAACGTTGCGAACAAACTTCAACAATCAGCATCGCCACCTACGAAGATCATCGCATGGCTATGGCTTTTGCTCCTGCAGCTTTGGTTACTCCGATCGAAATAGAAGAACCGCAGGTTGTTAGCAAATCCTATCCAAGCTTTTGGAACGATATAGACAAACTAATGGCTTAATCCTGCACTCAACCATGTTCGAATTCCAACACATTACCAAGCAATTTAGCGAAAAATTCGTATTACAAGATTTTTCATTCAAAATTGCACAAGGCGATAAAATCAATATTGCCGGTCGGTCGGGCATTGGAAAAACAACTTTGTTCCGACTATTGCTTGGGTTCGAACAACCCGATAGCGGAACTATTCTCTATGAAAATAAAGCGCTCACCGATACAAGCGTTTGGGAACTGCGCAAAAAAGTTGCTTATGTCAGTCAGGATTTGAATATCGGTCGTGGCAATGTGCAGGCTTTATTTGATGAAACCTTATCACTCAAAGCAAATTTCGCTCACAATACAAATTCAAAAGCCGATATCAAAACGTATTTTGCTCTTTTTGAATTATCAGAAGATTTACTTTCAAAAGATATCGAAGAACTTTCAGGCGGTGAAAAACAACGCGTTGCTATTATCAATGCCTTGTTATTGAAACGAACAATTTTCTTTCTGGATGAAATTACATCAGCACTGGACAAAGTGCTTAAAACAAAGGTGCTCGATTATTTCCTGCAAAATCCGGAATTTACAGTACTCTATATTTCGCACGATAACTATATACCGACCGGAGTTGAATTAAAAACACTAAAACTCGATTAATCATGAACGGAGCTCAGGATTTATCCATGTTTTCAATGTTTATGTGCGGCTTAATGCTGCTCATACCACTGCTGGGTGTTTGGCATATGAAACTCGGCATCACCAAAAATCTTATCGTGTCCACGCTCCGAATGGTCGTCCAACTGGTTTTAATCGGATTTTTTCTGGAGTATATTTTTAAATACAATAACTGGCTTATAAACCTATCATGGTTTTTAGTGATGATTGCATCGGCAGTTCTTTCAGTTATCAAAAACTCCGACTTAAAGCTCAAGCATTTTGTATTACCGGTGCTGCTATCTTTTATACTTGCGAACTTCTTCGTTGTGCTGTACTTCAACTATTTCATAGTTAATATCAGCTTTATTCTGGATGCAAAATATATGATTGCCATCGGAGGAATGATTTTGGGAAATTCGCTACGATCGAATGTAATTGGTCTCGGCGACTTTTACAAAGCACTGCGCAAGGATGAACAACTTTATTTCTATAAACTTTCGCTCGGCGCAACTAAATATGAAGCACTGCTGCTTTTTGCCAAAAAGAGTTTTGTTTCAGCGTTGAATCCAACAATCGCCACCATGGCTACCATGGGCATTGTGTCGTTGCCGGGCATGATGACCGGACAAATACTCGGAGGATCAGTCCCTTTGGTTGCCATCAAGTATCAAATTGCCATTATGATAGCCATCCTGGCATCTACGGTTTTAAGTATTTCGCTTAGTATTCTGTTTACAGTGCGATACTCTTTCCACAAAACCGGCACACTGAAAAAAGAGATATTCAGATCTTCAAACAACTAATGATAATTTTGTGAGAGTCTACTAAAGTTAGGGAGTCTTAGTAAGACTTTCCAATACTTCATACACAATCGGGCAGGTATACGCATTTTTAATCGATAGGTTATAAATCTGATAAAAGCGTTTCCGGTCGGTATGCGGATATTCCCGACAAGCCTTTGGGCGATTCTCGTAAATTGAGCAATAATTATCGGCTCCCAAAAACGGACAAGGCATCGTTTGAAAAACCAGGTCTTTATCTTCGTCAATCCGAAGGTATTTCGAAATAACATCAACAGTTTTCATTCGGAGTGCCTTTGCCATTTGCTCCACATCTTTATCTGTAATGCGCGGTCCCAACGAACGACAACAATTAGCACAAGCCAAACAATCAACCCGCTCAGAGATTTTATCATGCAATGCATGAATTTTTAAATCCATACTTTCCAGCTTCTTCTTATTTTTCACATAAAAACGCTTCCATTCAGGTTCCGATTTGGAAGCCAAAGTAGGTAATAATTTATAATCTAATTGTTTGTTCACTTGTAATTTATCGTTTTATTTTCGGTAGCAAAAGTACATAAATAACTATTATGAATCAAAAAATGTACTAACTTATAGAAAAAAAAACGTATCTTTGCAGCCGTTTTTATTTACAAATAAAGAAAACCTATGAGTCAATTAAGTGATGTGTTGGGACAATTTGATGCGCCCCAGCAAGCTAAAGCAATGGGCGTTTATCCTTATTTCCGTCCTATCGAATCCGACCAGGATACTGTAGTTACAATTGATGGTAAACGAGTATTAATGTTTGGTTCGAACAGTTATTTGGGACTTACAAATCACCCTCGTTTAAAAGAAGCTGCCATTAAAGCGGTTGAAAAATATGGTACCGGATGTGCCGGATCTCGTTTCTTAAATGGTACACTCGACATTCACATCGAACTTGAAGAAAGATTAGCCAAATTGGTACACAAAGAAGCTGCGTTGGTTTATGCTACCGGCTTTACAGTGAACTCAGGCGTTATCTCATGTATCACCGGTCGTGAAGATTATCTTATCTTTGATGAATTCGACCACGCTTCTATTATCGAAGGCAAGCGTTTATCTTTCTCTAAACAGTTGAAATATCGTCACAACGATATGGACGCATTGGAAAAGCTGCTAAAAAAATGCGAGCCAGACAAATTGAAAGTTATCGTTGTTGACGGCGTTTTCAGCATGGAAGGCGATGTAGCCAAACTTCCTGAAATTGTTGCACTTTCTAAAAAATATAACGCTTCTATCTATGTAGATGAAGCTCACTCACTGGGTGTTTTCGGTAAAACTGGTGCTGGTGTTTGCGAACACTTTGGTGTTTCGAATGATGTGGATCTTATCATGGGTACCTTCAGCAAATCGCTTGGTACAATTGGGGGATTTATTGCTGCCGACGAAAACATTATCAATTACCTGAAACATAATTCTCGCACATTAATCTTCAGCGCTTCTATTACTCCGGCTTCAACCGGTTGCGTATTGGCAGCTTTGGATGTGATGGAGGAAGAACCTTGGCGTAAAGATGCATTGTGGGCTAATACGCTACGTGCAAAAGAGGGATTTCTGAAAGCCGGTTTTGAAATTGGACATACTGAGACTCCGATTATTCCTTTGTATGTACGCGACAACACAAAGACATTTAAGTTGACCCGCATGTTGATGGATGATGGTGTATTCGTAAATCCCGTTGTTTCACCGGCAGTTCGTTCTGAAGATTCGTTGATACGTTACTCGTTAATGGCGACGCATACTTTCGATCAAATTGACGAATCGATTGAGAAAATTTCGAGAGATGCACGCACACTCGGAATCATCAAATAAGCATTTCTAAAAAATCTAATTTGAAATAAATAACTGGAATAGAGCGAATCTGAAAACAGATTGGTTCTATTCTTTGTTTTAGAGAAATGAAGCAGAACAGCATTATTTCCAAGGAAAAGATGTTTTTAAAACCTCAAACCGTTCAAACAAACCTCATTAAAAAATGATTACAGTCTCTAATCTTGCCATTCAATTCGGCAAACGTGTTTTATTCTCGGATGTAAACCTCAAATTCACAGCAGGCAACTGTTATGGAATTATTGGTGCAAACGGTGCAGGAAAATCAACGCTCATACGTATACTTAGTGGTGATTTGGACCCAACTCGTGGTACAATTCAATTTGGACATGGTGAACGTTTGTCGGTTTTAAAACAGGATCACTTTGAATTCGACCAGTTCAGCGTTTTAGACACTGTCATGATGGGTCACACGACCCTATGGAAAGTCAAAGAAGAGAAGGATGCTATTTACCTGAAAGAAGATTTTTCGGATGCAGATGGAATTCGTGCTTCTGAACTGGAAGATAAATTTGCTGAAATGAATGGGTGGAATGCCGAAAGTGAAGCTGCATCCTTGTTGAGTGGACTGGGTATTAAAGAAGACCTCCACTATCAACTAATGAGCGAATTGAGCGGTATGGAAAAGGTGCGTGTGTTGTTGGCCCGTGCACTTTTTGGAAAACCCGATAACTTATTGCTGGATGAGCCTACAAACGACTTGGATGTTGACACAGTAATGTGGTTGGAAAACTACCTGGCCAATTACGAAAATACCGTTTTAGTTGTTTCGCACGACCGTCACTTCCTCGATGCTGTAAGTACACACACTGTCGATATTGACTTTGGTAAGGTGCAGGCCTTTGCAGGTAACTATAGCTTCTGGTACGAATCAAGCCAGTTAGCTCTTCGCCAGCAACAAAATCAAAACAAGAAAGCCGAAGAGAAAAAGAAAGAGTTGGAAGAATTTATTCGTCGATTTAGTGCGAATGTGGCTAAATCGAAACAAGCTACCAGTCGTAAAAAAATGCTCGAGAAGCTTAATATCGATGAAATTCAACCTTCTACCCGTAAATATCCGGGAATCATTTTCACTCCCGACCGCGAGCCGGGAAACATGGTATTGGAAATTGCAGGACTTGGTAAAACACTGGAAGATGGAACTGTTTTATTCAAAGACGTAAATTTCAATGTTGAGAAAAACGATAAAATCGTTTTCTTATCGCGCGATCCACGTGCCATGACAGCATTTTTTGAAATTATAAATGATCACGACAAAAAACACGATGGTACTTACACGTGGGGTGTTACAATCACACATGCCTATTTACCACTCGATAATTCGGAATTTTTCAATACAGATTTAAATTTGGTTGATTGGCTGGGTCAATTCTCAAGTGACACCACCGAATCATTTATCCGTGGTTATTTAGGTAAAATGCTTTTTGCTGGTGAAGAAATCTATAAAAAAGCAAGCGTACTTTCAGGAGGTGAAAAAATGCGCTGTATGATTTCGCGCATGATGCTTCGCAACGCCAATGTTATGGTTCTTGATTCACCTGCCAATCACCTTGACCTTGAATCAATCCAGGCATTCAACAATACCCTCGTGAACTTCAAAGGCAATGTGCTTATGGCATCGCATGACCGTGAATTTATTCAAACCGTGTGTAACCGTATCATTGAGCTTACCCCTAACGGAATTATAGACAAACAAATGGACTATGATGATTATGTGACTTCGGATGATATTAAAGCAATCCGCGAGAGAATGTACAAATAAAGAATAACAGATTTTTCTCTGATAAGGGCTGCAAAATATTTTGCAGCCCTTATTTTTTAGATTCATTATTTCTCAAAACAAATATGTACATTTGTGCTGTATTACTTTTACGACAGAAAGAAATCAGTATAAACTCAAAATTCAAGAATTATGGACGAAGAAAAAAACTGCGATTGTAAAGGTTCAAATTGCAATCACCAGGCCACTGCTTCCGGTGGAGCAATTTATGGTTTAGGATTAATCGGTGCTGCCATCTATTTCATCTCCCATGCTGGTACTTTCTGGCTTGGAGTTCTTGGATTTCTGAAAGCCATTGTTTGGCCTGCCATTTTGGTGTATGAGGCATTAAGAGCATTAAGTGCATAGAGTAATTTGTTGATTTTATCGATTCCAACAAATTTATCATCAGGCAGATACTCTATCCGAATAAACTTTATTTGTATTTAAGAGTATACTGTCCCGACAAGGCTAAAGTCAAACCTCCAGAATGGCCGAACCTTAACCTGAAAGCATACTGAGGCTTTATATAATATCTACCACCAACTAAAAACCCAAAAGTTGTTCTTGAGCCAGTATCATAAAACCTCAAATGAATGTCTGGGATAACTTCCGCATAGAGATAAGGCAAAATATTATAGCTCCCAATTATTGGAGATATATTTATTGAAAAATTTGTTCCAGTAAAATTTGTGGATAAACCCAAACGAACTTCGGAAGATATATTAAACCTATTATATTTAACGACTTGCATATTCACTCCCATTTGTGGCATATAGTAATATGAATTTGAAATAACATATCCTAATGAAACAACCGCATTTAAATTGAATATTTTAACGCTATCTCTAATACTTGCAAATATAACATTGAACTGGTTCTCCCAACTAATTTTATTCTTTTCATTTATGTTTACATTCTGATTAAAACTTATTTGTTTCGGACTTTCTATATAGTCTTCAACCCTACTTATCTCATTTTTATTAATCATAAAGTCTCCATATTTAGTTGTTTTGAGAAAAACAAAATCTATATAGGTAGTACTATTCAAATAACCTATCATCACACTATCTTTCAAATGAACTATCTTTTGTGGTGCATTTAAAGCAATAGGAATAGAATCAATTCTCAAAATTTCGGAAGATCCAATTCGGGCCAGCAAATTTGTCCAATTATTCTTTACGATTAAATCTTTATTCTTCAAATTCTCAATAGTTCCCCAAATAATATTTTGATCTTTTAAATATACAATGAAATTCTTTGAGAGTTTTAAACTATTGTTTTTGACGAATTTAACCTCAGAATCATTTAATTGCACTATTCTATTCTCAGAAGTTTTTATTTTTAAGTAAGACTTGTATTTTCGTTCCAACATTTCTCCACAAATACTATCTCCATTCATTAGATAAATAACTACCTCCTTTTCTTTTTTGTAACCAAATCCCAATTTTCGAATTAAGCTGTTATTATACGAATAAACATTCCCTTTCTGAGTTTTAATTTTTACAACGTTGCTACCGTATAGTTGATAAATACTCCCAATTACTTTATTCCCTTTTTTAAAATATATTGTATCACTGCTAACCTGTGAAAAAATGCCACAAGAGAACAACATAGAGAAAAGTACTAAGATAGTTATCCTCATAAAGTAATTTTTTATTAATATTAAAATTGCATTATGACTTAATTATCTTTTCTAAGAAATACTTCACAAGATTCAAAATCAATTTCCCAAGCATATCCAACTTTTGATTTCCAACCATATTTATTTGACATTTCGTCCCACCAGTCCTGAAACCTCATACTTGTTTCACCCATATCTTTCACCAACTTCTCATACAAAAGTTCATTTTCAGGTATAAGAATTTTAGCTAATTCAATTAGTCCATTTTTTCTTTCAAATAAACTTTTTATAACTTCTTTTTCTTCTTGAGACACTTGTCCTACTAACTCTTTCATTTTCGTTTTATTTATTATGAATAATTATATGTCAACAAATTTTATCAAAAGGATCTAAATAATCTATTTCCATTATTTCTTTATCTGCTAATTCAGGTATTAGATACTGTACTTTATCTAATAGATCTTTTGTACAATTTCGTTCTAAATGAGATGTGACACATTGCTCATGTGATGGAGTATTTACTTCTAAAGTTGTTTTCCGATTTAGGTAAATACATCTCTTACATTGAAAAGCATCGCAATTCCTGCAAATAGGAGCAAACTCTAACTTATAAAGTTGTTGGTTTTTGATATTCAATCCAGTTGCAAGATCTCCAACTGAATCGTTCCCGTCAGCAAAGTAGAATCCGGGACAAATGTAGAATTTCCCATTTGGGGCAAATGTAATGTGTTTGTCCCCGGCATCGCAATTATTCATGCCTATAAGCGCTAATCTGTCCGATAAGATATTTAGTTCAATTTCATGATTCTGATGTAAATTGACAAGGTATGAATCTTTGATTTTGTTCAATTGTATCTTATACTCATCAAGGTCTGTAGCTATATAAGTATCCATATCGAGCAACACAATACTCAGTCGTCGAAGTATAGTGATACTGTCAACTATCTTGGACAAATTGGGAAGATACTTTTTTTCAACTCTTAGTATTAAATTGGGGCTTTCATTCCGTTGTTGCATCATTGAAGTCTTTTCATTGTAATCTGCAATTTGAATGTGATTGCCATTCATTGAAATAGCTTCGCGAGAAATTACAATATGATTAATAGTGTCCATCACTTTTAAATACTCCTCAGGCAATTTGCGACTCCCGGTTAGGAAATTGACAGTTAGATTCTCTTTTTGAGAGAAAAAAATCACATCTTTCAGTAATTGTAAATCTATCAACTCCGATTTCTTTGTCGGAGTTTTGTAAAAACAAAAAGAATCTGCCGAAGTATCCAGTATAACAAATAGGTATTGTAGCATTGTTCTTAGTCTTTTTTTAGTTCTTTGGAGCGTATCATAGATAGCCTGTTTTGGTAATAGTTATTTGCTCTAACCCGGGCTTTATGCATTTTACAAATTGCAGTTGCACGCTGGTATATGGTCGGTGTATCAGCTGCATCATAATTTTCGCCTTGACACCAAGCACAACCACTTGAAGTTTCACATGACACACATTCTGGAGTACTTTGTGTACATCGATCTAAAGTTAAGAATGGGCGCAACTTATTGGTGTCGATTCCATCATGAATGTTGCCAATGATAATCGCTTTCTTGTTTCTCAACGAGTACTGTGCAAAACGCGTACATGGATAGAAATTGCCAGCCGCATCAATTGAAAGCATTTTCCCAGCTCCACACCAATTTTGGTTGTCATGTATGCAATCCAATGAATGACCAATAAAATCGGAGAAAAAAGAACATGAAAAATCTTTATAATACTCCTTCTCAAGTATTGTATTGGCCAATGAGATCAACTCATTTTCAAACAAAATATCATCTCCTTCCTTCCATACATTTTCAAAAACAACATTAATGTTTACATCTTTTATCCCTAATGAATATAAATGTAATACGCTTTCTTTGATGTAGGGAATATCGTCACTGCCAATTGTCACTTTTGTTGCAGAACCAGAGAACTGTTCAAGCCAGAGAGGGATGTTTCTCACAACGTCATCGTATGACCCTTTTCCACTTGGATAAATTCTCTGTAAGTCGTGCTTCTGCTTTGTACCATCTATCGTGATACCGATACTAAGATGCGAAGCATTTTTTTTGATATAATTTTGAACCCGAGAATCATTGTACATCAAACCATTAGTGGAAAAACTAAAACGAAATGCATTAAACCAAGGATGATCCAATTCAAACATTTTTACCTTGATATAATCACACACCTGATCTATCAAGTCTATTTCCATAAAAGGTTCACCACCAATAAAATCAAATACAACTGCCTTATCGTTGAATAGTTCTTTGTTTGTGAGAATATAGTCGATAGCTTTATGAGCAATTTCAAAGCTCATTCGTTCGTTTTTGTTTTTACCTATCAGGTAACAATAACCACAAACAAGCTGACAATCTTTTGTAACTATAAATGTAATGGACTTGGCAATTCCATCATTCCATGTCTTTGAAGACCCCTTAATTATCATTCTTTTTATTTAATAGTTAAACTTAGCTCGCACTCCCAGTGCAATAGCTTTTGCAAGTGCCACCACATGTATAATTACAAGCTCTATTACACGAAGTACGACAAGATGTTACACAGTTAGAACTACAACTCTTACCACATCCGGAGCAGGAACTCCCTGCTATATATTGACAGGTTGTAACACATGTTGTAATACAAGTTCCGTCACATCCTCCTTTACAGCCAGTATAACAACTACTATCACAAGAAACTGTACATGTAGAAGAACATGTTTGATGACAAGTTGCTGTACATGAAGAACAGCTTTTTTTGGCTGTATTTGTACACGTTGAATTACAACTTGAACAGCCAGAGGTTTTTGCTGTGCCTGAACATGATGAATTACAAGAACTACATACTGAAGATTTCGCTG
>Ga0302215_10002545_pt1 | contig 12509 bp, 13 predicted proteins | sample II_Fen_N3_1_FD_194580 | JGI IMG/M metagenome (GOLD analysis project Ga0302215, IMG submission 194580) | Peat permafrost microbial communities from Stordalen Mire near Abisko, Sweden - II_Fen_N3_1 | ecosystem: Environmental > Terrestrial > Soil > Wetlands > Permafrost | place: Sweden: Abisko... | reverse complement strand
GGGGTCACTTTTACTTAATTTTTTATCAGCCAATAAAGCGACTTGGTTCCAAACAGCTTCACCGCTAATATTAAAACTAGTAGAGACGATAGGGGTGCCGGCGGTCCTTATCATTTTACGTAAAAAATCACTTTTAGGCAAACGCACCGCAATTCCCTCCTGTTTAGGAATCAATTCTTTAGACAACAGGTTTCGATGTTTTAAAATTATCGAAGTTGGGCGGTGACCACTCCATAATTCTTTCAAAATAAGTTCTTGCTTTTTAGAAATAAAACAATATTTTTTAGCCATATATAAACTGGAAACCAGAATTAACAATGGCTTATTTGGATCTCGTTTTTTAATTGCTTTTATCTTCTGAATCGCTTTAGTATTAGTCGCTAAACAACCGATACCATAAATAGTGTCAGTTGGATAAACTATTACTTCACCACGAAGTAAAGACTTAACAATAAGCGCCAACTCGGCGCTTGTTATTTTTTTGGGATTTATTTTTAAATACATACTAACCAATAATTGATTTTAAAGCTTTAAGTGCCTCTGGTAAAAACGGCATAATTATTGTAGCCACCTTAATTAACCATGGAGCTACTTTGGAAGCTACTAACTGATGACCTAATAAACCATCAATCCAAGTATAACGAGCCGCGACAAATAAAATTAAACCTAAAGATAGAGAACCTTCAAGCAAACCCAAGGCGCCACCACATAATCGATTAATTAATTTAGTAAACGGAATAATCGAAATTAAATTGAAAAGTTTTTCAACTAACACAAAAACTCCTCCCACTAAACTACTAACTAAAATAAACAAAATAATAAATGATAAGAATTTTTCAGTACCATCACTAAAGTGAACCATATCCTTACCCCACTCATAAAAAGTTAAATAAAAATGACTAGCGACATAAGAAGCAATAATAAGTCCAACTACTTGCCCCAATAATCTAATTAAGCCCTTGGCTAAACCATTAGTTACAAAACCAATTAAAACAACTAGCAGTCCAATGTCAAAATAAGACATAATTTTTTATATTTAAGTTAATCGTGGAAATAAAGACTCACCTTTTTTAATTTGTGCTTCACTAAACTGACTAATTAATTTAGTGGCAGTATCTGGCATAAATATTTGCAAGAAATAAGCTACATTTAAAATATCCTGAGCAATTGGCTTTAAACAATTTTCAATTTCCGTTTTATCTTCCATTTTCCAAGGAGCGGCGCTAGATAATTTTTCATTACAGTCTCTAATTTGATTCCAGAGAATTGCTAAAGCTTCATTATACTTGTAAGCATTAATTACTTTAACAAATTCATCCACCCACACTAAGCCGTTAGTAGCAATTTCTAAATTAGTCGCGATTTCATTCTTCTCTAACAATGTAGATACACGAGCCGCTAGATTTCCTAAACCATTAGCTAAATCGGAATTATATTTAAGGCGTAATCTTTCTTCAGAAAAATCACCATCTTCAAAAGGTAAAATATCGGATAATAAATAATATCTTAAAGTATCAGCTCCATATTTTTCAGCAAATTCAAAAGGATCAACGCCGTTACCCGCACTCTTACTAATTTTAGCGCCATTAGCGGTTAAAAAACCAAATACTAAAACTTGAGTGGAATTAGGAAGTCCAGCTGACATCAACATTGATTGCCACATAGCAGTTTGCTGTCTTAAATTATCTTTACCACAAACCTGCATTCCCGGCCAAAACTTTTTAAAATCACCGCCTTCGTCTGGCCAACCTAAAGTAGAAATATAAGATACTAAAGCATCGAACCAAACATAGATAACCTGGGTATTATCTCCTGGAACTGGAACACCATTAGGCATTTTTGATTTAACACGAGAAATACTAAAGTCTTGTAAACCACCACTAACAAAATTCTTAATCTCCGTAAAACGATGATTTGGAATTACAAAGTCAGGATTGGCTTCATAAAATTTAAGAAGTGGTTCTTGATATTTAGAAAATCTAAAGAAATAATTTTCTTCTTCAATAATTTCTAGTTCACGATTAGGATGAAATGGACAACGACCATCTACTAAATCAGATTCTTGTTTTTCAAGTTCACAACCAACACAATATTTAACTTGGTAATTCTTTTTATAAATATCACCAGTCGCCTCGCAACGCTTCCAAATTTCTTGAGCAGCTACTACATGATTTTCGTCAGTAGTTCTAATAAAATTAGTAAAGGTTAAATTTAAAACTTCTTTTAAAGATTTAAACTTAGCAGCATAAGGGTCGCAATACTCTCTCGGCGTCAGACCAGCTTCAGTGGCATTTTGATAAATTTTAAGACCATGTTCATCGGTACCAGTATTAAAAAAGACTTCTTCTCCAGCTAAAGCATGCCAGCGAGCAATCACATCCGCCTTAATCATCTCGGTTGCGAAACCAATATGAGGATCGGAGTTAGTATAAGGTAAAGTGGTAGTAATATAAAATGGTTTCGACATAATTTATTTTTTTATTTTTCTAATTAAAACAACGAATTCACCTTTGCACATCGCCGCATCTATTTTAAGTTGAGCCGCTAGTTCAGCGGGAGTGCCGAAATAACAACTTTCAAACATCTTAGTTAATTCTCGGCCCAGCATTAATTCTAATTTTACTTTAGCAGCTGCACTAAACAAATCTAATTCTTCCATCAATTTTAAAATGCGATGTTTTGATTCATAAACGGCAACTGGATAATCAATGGTTAAAATTTCTTTAATCATGGTTTGTCTACCCTTCTTATGAGGTAAAAAACCTAAGAAAGAAAAACGATCTACAGGCCAACCAGATATAGATAAGGCCGTAATAATGGCTGATGCTCCCGGAATACCTTCCACCTTCGCTTCCGTGCCAAATTCAGCCCTCACTGAACCAATTAAAGCCGCTCCTGGGTCAGAAATCCCTGGAGTACCAGCATCGGACACTAAAGCCAAATTCTTCCCTTCTGATAACCAACGAGTAAGTTGATCAACTTTACCAGCACCAGAATGCTGATGATAAGAAATAGTTGAAGTTTTTATCTCATAACGGTCTAACAGTTTACGAGTAGTTCTAGTATCTTCACACAAAATATAATCAACCTCTTTAAAAATTCTAAGAGCCCTAGCACTTATATCTTCTAAATTACCAATCGGTGTTCCCACCACGTAAAGAGTTCCTAACATAAATTAAACCATATTATCTTTTCTTTCTTTAACATAACGTGTCCAATCTTCCGCTACTTCCACTACCACCTTAAATGGAGCTTCAATAATAAAGTCAAACACAAACACAAACACATTAACCTTGGAAACATTACTAGATAGCCACTTACCAATCATAATAATTGGCATATAGAAAAGATCGAGTAATAAAGTAAAAATATTTTCACGACGTTCAATCACAATTAAATCTTTAACACCGGAAGTGGTAATAATACTAAAGAAGGAAACGAAAGCTAAGAAGAATAAGAAGATAGTGATACTAACCCAATTAAAGTTAATCATGGTTAGTACTTTAATAATAAAATAAACGGAGACAAAAAAAGCAGCGGTATAAATAATATTAAAAATCCAATTAACTACTCCGTTTCGTTTATTTTTAGATTTAAGAACAATTGGTGCCTTTCTTTCACTACCAATAAAAAATAATTCTTTAACACCACTGATAATTTTATTAGTATTAACTTCACCTGGAGTTCTGGTACAAAATACAATAATAAATAATAATAAAGCTGGGAAAATTACGTTAATTGCTAAAGAAACAGGATTAATCGGTTCATTAAACCACTGTGTGGCTGGAATTTCTAAAGCAAAAACAAAAACTGATTTTGTTAAAAAAATATAAATAATACTTCGAGAAGCTACCCGCCATAAACGACTCTTAGCTTTTTTATACTTAGCGGCACAAACTTTTTTTAAAGTCGCTAAAAAAGTTTTTTCATTAGTATAAATTTCGTTATAAACTTTTACTGGATCTGGTTCAATCGTTTCAAACATGATTGAAGAATATAGAGCATATTTTTTAGTTATACGATCCATCTGTTTAACTAGTGGGTGATGTATTTGACGATTAACTTCTAATCTTAGACCTCTGGCTAAACCAGCGATACGAGCAATATCCTGTTCACTTAAAGTATCATGAGTCCAATCATCGTTATAATATTTAAATAGAACAAAAGATAACATGTCTTCATCGAATTTTCCGTAGGTACGACAAATACTTAAATAGATTTGAATTTCTCTATCAGATTTAAAATCCATGTCATCAGCTAACTGTATATTATGACTTAAAAAATCATATAAATTAGCAATCATCGCCTGCTTAACTTTATTAGGATTTAAGTTCTCTTCAATTTCACAAGCCGCTAGCGCTAAAATCCAATCAGTTAAAATATTTTTTTCATTGATTAGATTTTTTACTTTATTTACATCTTTCTTAATATTCATCTCTGAATTAATTTTGGTAACGCAAATATTTCGAAGTTTAAAATATTTATCAAACATTTTAGCCACCTCCGCAATTTTGGTCTCGGGGATTTTATCATTAGGCAAATAACCAGCTCGAATAAGCTCAGACATTAAATGTTTAGATATTTCAGTGGTGTCATTATTCTTAATCAGTACACCCTCGATAACTATTTGACGCTTTAAAATACGAATAATCGCATTTTTACGTAATAAATGATCCTCTTCATAATCAATAGCATTTCTAATCTTTTCATAAAAAAAGGCTACTTTAGAAATAACCGCAGAAACATTGATTTTTGGAGCATCGTCGTCACTGACTGGGCCTTTTTTGTTTTGGTCACTGTAAACTACTTGAAATAAGCGTTTAGCGTTTTCATTAATCTCGGCTGGTTTTACGTCTTGATTGCGCTTGATAAGATTAGGGCTTACCATATGATATTAGGCTAAAATTAGCATTTTATAAGTTAAAAAGGCTTTATGACTTAATTTTACCGTCTTTAGAAGTAAAAAGCAAATAAATGAGTTGACAAGCGCCTGACAATTATGTATTATTTTATTAGACAAAAAGTGGCCTGGCAAGGCTATTTTTAAATTGAGTAATCTTGCCATTTTTAATAATTTAGCCACAACAATTTTTTAGCAAAGTTATGAATAAACTTACTACTTACATCAAAGAATCAATCGAGGAAATGAAAAAGGTGACTTGGCCTACTAAAAAGGAAACCTATCACTACACCGTCTTAATTATCGGTATCAGTCTTGGTATGGCTTTATTTTTAGGCCTATTAGACTACGGTTTTCAAGAAGGCATTAAAGCAATATTATACAAAATTTAATCTTTTAAATAGTACATTAGGAATATTTCTAAATCTTACAAAAGCTTTAGAAGCTTCCGCATGTTGGTACCTTTATGGCCAAACAACTTTTAAATCAAGGCCGTCGCTGGTATGTTCTTCACACTTATTCTGGTTATGAAGAAAATGTCGCGCAGAACTTGAAGCAAAGAATCGAATCTCTAGATATGGAGGATAAGATTTTTAGCATTTTAATCCCAACCGAAAAGAAAGTTAAAATCAAAAACGGCAAAAGAAAAGTCGTTGAAGAAAAAATCTTTCCTGGATATATTTTAGTAGAAATGATGGTAACTGATGAATCTTGGTACATTGTTAGAAACACTCCTAATGTTACTGGTTTCATTGGTACAGGAACTATCCCTACCCCAATTCGTGAAGAAGAGGTTGAAGCTCTTAAAAAACGTATGGGTGTTGAAGATCCTAAATTTCAAATGGATATTGTTATTGGTTCCCCAGTTAAAATTAACGAAGGACCATTTAAAAATATGGAAGGTAAAGTTACTGCAATTGATGAAGCTAAAGGAAAAGTTAAGGTTAACGTTAGCTTATTCGGTCGCGAAACTCCAGTTGAACTTGATTTCTTACAAATTAAGAAATCCTAAATTAATCGATAATTAAATTATCATATCGACTCTGGGCGAGGAACGCTTCTGCCTACGCAAGTGTCTACAATTATGGCTAAAAAAATAAAGACAAAAATTAAATTACAAATCGTTGGTGGTCAAGCAACTCCAGCTCCTCCAATCGGTCCTGCTTTAGGTCAACATGGTTTAAACATTGCTGAATTCTGTCAGAAGTTTAACGATGCGACTCGTGCAGAAAAAATGGGTGATATCGTTCCAGTAGAAATTACTGTTTACGAAGACAGAACTTATGATTTCATCATGAAGACTGCTCCAGCTTCTGAGTTAATTAAAAAAGCTGCTAAGATCGCTAAAGGATCTGGTAAACCATTAACTGAAAAAGTTGGTTCAATCACTACTGCTCAATTACGTGAAATCGCTGAAAAGAAAATGAGTGACTTAAGCGCTAACTCTGTAGAAGCAGCAATGAATACTATTGCTGGTACTGCTAGAAATATGGGCGTTGAAGTTAAAGATTAATAAAATTTAAAGTGGGAGTTTAAAAAACGTTTGCACCACAATCAAACTTATGAAAAAAGACGAAACAAAAGAAGTAAAAGAAGTTAAGAAAGTAGCAGCTGCTCCTAAAAAAGTAGCTAAAAAAGTAAAAAACTTTTCTGCTATTTATGAAGCTAATAAGACTTACACTATTTCCGAAGCTTTAGAAATCGTAAAAAAGATTACTACTACTAAATTTGATTCATCCGTTGAAGTTCATTTCCGTTTAGGTATTAATCCTAAAAAAGGTGACCAACAAGTTCGTGGTGCTGTTTCTTTACCTAATGGTACTGGTAAAACAGTTCGTGTTGCTGCTTTCGTATCTCCTGAGAACGAAAAAGCTGCTAAAGAAGCTGGTGCTGATTTAGTGGGTAACGACGAGCTTATTGAAGAAATCAAAAAGTCCGGTAAAACTGACTTTGAGGTTGCCGTTGCTGAACCAGCCATGATGAGAAATTTAGCTTCTATTGCTAAAATCTTAGGTACTCGCGGTTTAATGCCATCTCCTAAGAATGATACTGTTACTCCTAATGTAGCGCTTGCAGTTAGTGAACTTAAAAAAGGTAAAATTAGCTACAAGAATGATGACACTGCTAATTTACACTGTTTAATCGGAAAAGTTAGCTTTGATACTGCTAAGTTAGTAGAAAACTACTCTGTATTAATTGATAACGTTAGAAAATCTAAACCATCCTCCGCTAAAGGTTCTTACATTAAGGCTGTTAGCATCTGCTCTTCAATGAGTAAGGGTGTTAAGGTTATTATTTCCTAATATTCTGTAAATACTTAAAAAAGACTCTCTTTGAGAGTCTTTTTTGTTTATTGACAATCCATCATTAGATGTTATAATTATGTCCGTAAGTATTCTAAAAGATATAGAGGTGTTATCACTATCTATTTATTAACTAGGAAAAGGTCGTCTTACCTTTTTAAACAGAAGTTATTCCCCGTTAAACGGGAATGACTAAGAATGAAAACCATGAAAAAATTATTCGTTGGCGGATTATCTTGGGGCACTACTGATGAGTCCTTAGCCGCTGCTTTTTCCCAAGCTGGTACAGTTTTATCTTCAGTAGTTATCAAAGATAAAATGACTCACCGCTCCAAGGGTTTTGGTTTCGTTGAAATGACAAATGACGATGAAGCAGATGCTGCTATCGAAATGTGGAACAATCAAGAAATTGATGGACGCCGCGTTGTTGTAAACGAAGCTCGCCCTCTTGAAAAGAGATTCTAACTTTTCAAACTTCAGTCTAAAAAATTCTTTTGAACATATAGCTGAATAAAAAAACACCCTTACGGGTGTTTTTTTTATTTATTTTTTTCTTCGTAAGCTTCAATCACTTTTTTAAGTCCTTCAGAAGCCAGAATTGAACAATGTATTTTTTGTTTTGGTAATCCCCCAAGTTCATCGACAATTTCCTGCCATTTAAAATTCTTGGCTTCTTCCAGTGTCATTCCCTTCACTTTCTCGGTCATAATTGAAGCAGTAGCAATATTAGAAGCACAACCAAATGATAAAAATTTAATATCAGCCACCTTGCCGTCTTTAACCTTTAAAGAAAAAGACAATTGATCACCGCAAGTCATGTTACCAACTTCAGCGACAGCATCCGGATTTTTAAGTTCCCCAATATTCTTAGGATGTAAAAAGTGCTCAACCGTTTTTTTAGTATAATTAAGTGACATATAGTTATTTTTTAATTGGGGTAAATTTTCGAAGACGAATTACAGTTTTCTTTAAAGCGTCGACCGTATAATCAACTTCTTTCTTTGTATTAAACTTGCCTAAACTAAATCTAATATTAGAATTTAAATTATCTAGAGTTAAACCAATTGCTTGTAAAACATAAGATGTTTTTAAATTATGAGCACTACAAGCCGAACCAGTCGAAACACAAACCCCCTTCATCGATAAATCCATTAGAATTGCTTCTCCTTCAATACGAGCAAATAGAATATTCAAATTATTAGGGGTTCTATAAGTTAGACTGCCGTTTAAATGAACTTCTGGAATTTCAGCCTCAATTCTCTGCCACATATAATCACGCAGTTCACGAACGGTATTTAAATGTTCTATTTTTTCTTTATAAGCCAAATCTAAAGCCTCAGCAAAACCAATAATTCCTGGTAAGTTATAAGTACCCGCTCTTAACCCATTTTCTTGTTCACCACCAGCTATTAGAGGTTCAATTTTAACCTTAGGATTAACATAAGCGATACCCACACCTTTAGGGCCATAAAACTTATGAGCACTAAGACTGGCAAAATCTAAACCTAAATCCTCGATATCAATATCTAAATAAGGAATCGCTTGCACAATATCACTATGGAAATAAGCTCCTTTGCTATGAACTAATTTAGCAATAGTTTTAAGATCCTGAATGACTCCGATTTCATTATTTACCGCCATAATCGAAACTAAGACCGTGTCTGGCCGAATTAGTTTATCAAGAGCTATCATATCAATTAAACCATCTTCAGTCACTGGCGCTAAGTCTAGTTCAAAGCCATGCTTAATTAGCTGTCTAGCGCTTTGTAAGACGCATGGATGTTCAATAGCGGAAACAATTAAATGCTTACCCTTATCAGCGTTAGCCAACATTACGCCCTTAATTATAGCGTTATTAGACTCACTAGCCCCGCTAGTAAAAATAATCCCTTTTGACTGAGCTCCTAATATTTTAGCAATTCTATCTCGAGCAGATTCTAACACTAAGTTATTGTTTTGCCCCATATAATGGATTGAGGAGGCATTACCATACTCGGTGGTCAAATATGGCTTCATACAGGCCAAAACTCGCGAATCTAAGCGAGTGGTCGCCGCATTATCTAAATATATCTTCATAACTGTCTAAATATTATTATAAGTGATTTAATTATAGATGATTTATTTGGATTTGTGGAGAGCTAACAAAAAACCGAGCTTTTTAGTAAAGCTCGGTTTATAATATAAAAGATTAAACTATTTTACTAATTCAATTCCACTAACTACCATATCTTTAACTGGTAAGTCGCGTGAATTAACATCAGTTCCCTCAATTTTTCTAACAACATCCATACCATCTACTACATAACCGAAATTAGTGTGAACACCATCAAGCCATGGAGTCTCAGCAGTTGTTACAATAAAAAATTGTGAACCGTTAGTATTAGGGCCGGAATTAGCCATTGCTAAGCTACCAGCTACTAATTTATGAGTATTAAACTCATCCGCAAAACGATATTCTGGACCACCAGTACCATAAACTGAAGTATCAGTTTCTTTAGTTAAAGGATCACCACCTTGAATCATGAAGTCTTTCATTACACGGTGAAATTTGGTTTTATTGTAAAAACCTTCTTGAGCTAAATTCATGAAGTTATTTACAGTAATTGGTGATTCTGGATAAAACTTAACTTCAATATTACCTTCACTAGTTTTAATAATTGCACCAGAATAATCTTTGAATAAATCTTTTTGACCATCTAAAGTTCTTGTCATAGTTTTAGTAACAGCCGGGCTAGTAACGGTGCTAGTAGCTTCAGCCTGCTTAATTGTATTAGTTTCTGGAGTAACCGGTGTTTGAACTGAATTATTATCAGTTGCTTGATAAGCATCGGTACCATTTAAATTATTACTATCGTTGCTTGTTCCACAAGCGGACAGCGTAAGTGCTAAAGCAAAAACGCCAAGAATCATTGGAATTCTTTTCATACTGATTATTTATTTATTTTTTAAATATTTACGTTTGATATTTTTATCTTCTTCTTCTCTTTTTTCTTCAATTAGTTCTTTAGCCTGAAAGCGTAATTCTTCTAAATTAAAATCTTGTAATTTTGAAGCTCGCTCTAATAAATACTCTTTAGTATTACGCTCTGGATCTTCTAAAACTTCAGATAGCAAAACATCGAGAATTGCCCCCATCTTAGGACTTGGTTCTAGTTGTAAATCGGTTCGCAAATCATCACCATTAATCTTAAGCATTTTAACAGAAATTGGATCATTTTGCACCTTCTCCATCATGTACTGTAAATGCTGTAATTTATAAGGCAAAGCTTTTGGCGTTCCCGAACCGACTCGATCGGCCATTCGCAAATGAATTAAGTCCTGTAAATTATCACGACCAACCTTAACAATTAAACGACGTACCGAAGTGGCAGTAACTTCACCAACCTGATAATAAAACATGTGATTCTTAACCAAGTTAACTACCATTTCTGTATCTTCATTAGAAAACTTTAAACGTTCCATAATCCGACGAGTCATCTTAGCACCAACATATTCATGATTATAGAAAGTGGCAATTTCATTAATAATCTTACGTGTCTTTGGTTTAGCTACATCATGAAGCAAAGCTGCTAAGCGAACTTGCCACTTAGTGCTTGGGCAGTTTTTTAGTGTTAGGACATTATGTTCGTAAACCTGATAAATATGATGACGACTCTGAGCTATACCTAAGCCTTCCTCTAATTCCGGTAATATATATTGAAGTAATTTAGTGGCATGTAACAATCTAATACCCTCTGATGGTTTATCGGATGACAAAATTTTAACTAACTCATCTTTAATTCTTTCCTTGGATACAAATTTTATACTGCCGGCTAATTTAGTAATCGCCCGTTCAGTTTTAGGTTCAAGTTCAAAGCCAAGTTGCGAGACAAAACGAACCGCTCGCATCATTCGAAGTGCATCTTCCTTAAATCTAAAAGCGGGTTCACCAACAGCACGAATCACTTTCTTACGAATATCTTTTTCGCCACCGAACAAATCAATTAATAAATAAGATTCACCATCTATAATAATATAACGACGATTAGCATCCTCTAGTGGTTTTTCCGCTTCTGGAGTTAAAGCTAAAGCATTAACGGTAAAATCACGACGCTCTAAGTCTTTATCAATATCAGTTTCAAAAATAACTTCATCAGGATGACGATGATTTGAATAACCCTGCTCACTGCGGTAAGTAGTAATCTCCAAGACATCAAGTAATTCTTCGGCTTCATTTCTAATGGGCACAATCACCGTACCAAAGGTATTTTCATACTTACCATTTAGAAATATAGCCAGCATCTCTTCTGGATTAGCATTGGTAGTAATATCCCAGTCTTTTGGGGTTTTGTCCATCAAAAAATCACGGACACAGCCGCCGACAATAAAGGCCTCGAAACCAGCTTTTTTCAATTTCTGGAGTGCTTCTAGAACGTAATTTGGAATAATCATAGTGTTTTTATTATACCGATATTAAGTGGCTTAGTAAACCCTTGATTTACAAAAAAAGCGAACATTTAGGTGTTCACTTTTTGTATATAGCTATTTTTTTGCTTTAAAACTAGTATGTAATACTGCCTCTCCTAATCCATTTTTCTTTACATATTCAACAGCGGCCACCGCTTCGATATTTTCATGAGCTCGACGTACTGTTTGTTTGTTATCAATCGAATATAAAGCAGCAATTCGTTTAGCTCTTATTTCAGCTGAAACAGGAGCTGGCTGTCCACCGCCACCAATACATCCACCAGGGCAACTCATTACTTCTACATAATCATAATCAGATAAATGACTTAGCGCTTTATCAATATTACCCAAACCATTAACTACGGCTACTTTCAAAGTGCGACCAGCTACCTTAACAAGACTTTCTTTTATACCAGCCAAACCTCGAACTTCCTTGAATTCTAACTTAGCTAAACTTTTCTTTTTTTCTAAAGTCCAAACGGCTGTTCTAAGAGCTGACTCCATCACACCACCAGAAACGCCGTAAATTGCCCCGGCGCCACTACCATTATTCCAAATCAAATCACCGGTTTGAGGTTCAAGTTTAATAAAATCAATTTTAGCTTCCTTCATCATCAAGGCAAATTCACGAGTCGTAATTACAGCATCAACTGGGTTTAAACCTTTGATTTTAAATTCTGGACGAGTCGCTTCATATTTTTTAGCCGTGCAAGGCATCACTGAAACAATTAAAATATCTTTAGGATTAACACCCATTTTATCAGCCCAGTAAGTTTTAATAACACCACCTAAATGCATATGTGGTGAACGAGCAGAAGTTAAATTGGGAATTAAATCAGGTCGTCTAGTTTCAACATAAC
>Ga0302215_10002541_pt1 | contig 12520 bp, 11 predicted proteins | sample II_Fen_N3_1_FD_194580 | JGI IMG/M metagenome (GOLD analysis project Ga0302215, IMG submission 194580) | Peat permafrost microbial communities from Stordalen Mire near Abisko, Sweden - II_Fen_N3_1 | ecosystem: Environmental > Terrestrial > Soil > Wetlands > Permafrost | place: Sweden: Abisko... | reverse complement strand
CAGAAAATTCAATGACGTTGTGGTCTTTCAGTGCTGATTTTACCTGATCGTATACTCCGTTGCTCTTGATAGAACCGCCGCCGTATAACATCAATATCTTTTTATCCTTGCTGATAAGCTCTGACAACTTGGCGATGGAGCCTTTGCCAAAAACAGCTTTAGTCGGGCAATAAAATTCAAAATTATTCATATAACACTCTCCTTTTTTCTAAGATTAGAATATCATAAAAAAATTATTTTTTGTCCTCTCCTTTGTTTCTATATCCAATCCCCGCTCTATAACCGGATATTGAGTACAGAATAGGTAAGGCGGGTTCAATCCACTTGAGCCCTGAAAGTACAGCGACAGTCGAAACATCGTCTATATGAAGGCTTATGTCTAGTGCTTCTGGGGTTCTTTCGTCGTATAGTTTATGATGATGCCCATGTTGTTTTTTGAAAAGGGGGTCTATAAATATTTTGCCCAAAAGATTTGCGACTGCACTCCCGCCGATAATCCCAGTTAAAATTATTCCTGAAACCATGCCGACTGCTCTTGCTGGTTTAGAGGTGATTTTAGCCTTTTCTAGCGCCAAAAGCGCCGCTCCTGCGCCGACGTTACACAAGAATATATTTGCAAGATATTGATATGAGCCTTCTTTGACTTTATTTGGAATTCTTTCTTTCCAGTCTTTTTCGGTCAATTTATCGCCGATTATTCCGCCTCCGACTCCGCCCAAGACCGGTACTAGTCCTAAAATGGAGAGCCTTTTTATTTCAGAAAAGATATGTTTTGAATCGATATTTTCAGGGTTCGGAATGAGTTCATCCAGAAACTCTTTTCCTTCTTTATTTTCTGACAACTCTTTGAAAATGGTTTTTATTTCAGAAAAATTTAATATTTTTTCTTTCGCCTTTTGCAGAATTTTACCGACTTTTTCGCTCACTTGGGTGTGTTCTAAAAACTCTTCGACAATTTCTTCCGTTGTTTCTTCGTGGTGAGCGTGTCCGTGAGCGCAGGCATGTTCGTGGCAGTGGCCGTGCTCGTGTGTGTGCTGAAGCCCTTTGAATCCTTTAAATATGGTCTTACCATCTTTGATTATCGGCTTCATCCCTTTTACGGCAATCAAAGACGCGCCTATTGTACCTGTCAGAATTGCTACATCTTTGATTAATTCTTTGCGTTTTTCTTCTTTGGGCGTTTTACGTATGTGGTTATAAGAATATAAAGTGCCTGTTGCAATAAGTATCGCAGGCATGGACTTCGAAAAACGGCTTACAAGCTTTGGCTGATCTAAATATTTTCCTAAAACTGACAATGAATTCATTTGATATTCTCTCTTGAGTTTTTAAGTTTTTATATCCTTTTACGGCAAATTTTGAATTTTGTCAATCCCTGACTTTTTTATTTTCTTTTAACATATAATAGTCTTATGCAAATTTTCGCTGATAAACAATTTGAAAATCCGACAGAAATTATTGAAGCTTTCGATAACGAGAGTGTTGTTGAGGCGTTTTCTAAAATGGAAAAATTGAGAAAACAGAAAAACACTTATTTGTTGGGCTATCTTCGCTATGAGGCGAAGGAAATATTTTTGGGCAAAACTATAAAGTCTGAATTTCCGCTGTTATATTTTGAAGTGTTTGAAGATGTAAAGACGCAAAGATGCAAAGATGCAAAGAAAGAAACTGTTCACCCCTTCACCTGTTCACCTATTCACCTAATTGATTATCCAACTTATAAAAAAGCCATCGAACAAATAAAAGAAGAAATCGCCTGCGGAAATACCTATCAGGTAAATTACACCTACGATTACAAAATAGAAACCAAGCTCGACGGGTTTGATTTGTACAATTCTATTTTGCCTAATCAGACAACGCTTTACAATTCTTATATCAAAAATAAGTACGAAGAAATTCTCTGTTTTTCTCCCGAGTTGTTTTTTGAACTAGAAAATAACAAAATTAAGACCAAGCCGATGAAAGGCACTGTAAAACGCGGAGAAACCGAAAAGCAGGACAGACAAAACATTGAGTTTCTGAAAAACGATATAAAAAACAGAGCAGAAAACGTTATGATTGTGGATTTGCTCAGAAACGATTTGGGTAAGATTGCAAAAACAGGCACGGTGAAAGCGGATAAACTTTTTGAGGTCGAAACGCATAAAACTGTTCATCAGATGACTTCTGAAGTGACGGCTGAATTGCCCGAAAACACAACGCTTTTTGAAATATTTGAGGCGATTTTTCCTTGCGGGTCAATAACAGGCGCGCCAAAAATCAATACGATGAAAATAATCGACGAACTTGAAGTGGGTTCTCGCGATGTCTATTGCGGAGCGATTGGCTTGATTACGCCCGAGAAAACAACTTTTTGCGTGCCGATAAGAACACTCCAAAAAAAGAATGAGCAGGATTATTTTTCTTGCCGAGTCGGCGGGGCGATAGTCTGGGATTCGACTCCAGAAGACGAGTGGGAAGAAACCTTAACGAAAATCAAGTTTCTTCAAACAGGCGACAAATCACAGAAATTGGGTGCTTCAAGCAAATTCAGCCTTGTCGAAACTATTTTGGTCAAAGGTGGTGAACTTAAATACAAAGAAGAGCATATCTCGAGATTGAAAAAATCTGCGAAAGAACTGGGTTTCAAATTTGATAGCGATGCCTTGAGGGTTAAACTGAATAGTGCGATTGCAGCTGCTGAAAAAGATTTTATTCTTAGAATCTTGCTCTCAAAAGACGGTGCAATCGGGCTTCAGGACTTGCCTTATGAGCCTATAAAAAACCCTAAAGTTATGGTTTCGAAAACGCCAATAAAAAAGAGCGAAAAACTTTTGTATTACAAAACAACCTATCGCCCTTGGTATGACGAGGCTATGGAAAAAATAAAGTCTGGTCTAATTTTTGATGAGATATTCTTCAACGAAGAAGGCGAACTTACCGAGGGTGCGCGTTCAAACATTCTGCTGCAAATAGGCGGTGAGTTGTTTACGCCAAGTGTCGGTTGCGGGCTCTTGAAAGGGGTTTTGAGACAAAAAATGGTTAAAACAGGCGGGATTCAGGAGAAAAAATTGTATCTCGACGACCTGAAAAAAGCAGAAAAAGTGTTTTGCATAAATTCCGTTCGCGGCATTGTAGAGGTAGAAGTTGGTTTTTGTTCTGCTCCCTCGCCCCTTGCGGGAGAGGGCCGGGGTGAGGGGTAAATATGATTTTAATTGATAACTACGATTCTTTCACTTACAACATCGTTCAGTATTTAAAAGAGCTCGGTGTGGAGCCGAAAATTTTCAAAAACGACGAAATCACAATTAAGGAGCTCAAAAAGCTCAAATTTTCTTCGATAATAATTTCCCCTGGGCCCAAAAACCCCGATGAAGCCGGAATTTCGATTGACGTTATAGCCGAATTTCACAAGACAAAAAAAATCCTCGGAGTATGTCTTGGGCATCAGTGCATCGCCCAATATTTCGGCGGCAAGGTTATAAAATCAGCGGAGCCTGTGCATGGCAAAGTCTCAAAGATTTATTTTCAAGAAAATGTTCTTTTTAAGGGTTTGAAGCAGGGTTTTAAGGCGACTCGTTATCATTCGCTTGTGGTGGATAACGAATCTTTGCCGGAATGTATTATGCCACTCGCCTTTACGGGCGCGAATATTTCAATGGCGCTTAAGCACAAGGATTATCCTATCTACGGAGTCCAATTCCATCCTGAGGCGATTTTGACCCAAGGCGGGAGACGGTTGCTTGGGAATTTTTTGGGGTTGTAAAATAACCGTCATGCTGAATTTATTTCAGCATCTTACTCCCATTTGCTTTGGTAGTTATTTTTTTAAATGAGTTTATAATATAGGACTGATTAAGTTGAGTTTTGAGCCATTCGCCAATTTTTTTAAAAAAGGAATCTTGAACAATATGTTGTCTATATACATTCATTGATTTTTTGTTTAATTCATATAACTGTTTTGTCACATCACGTTTCAGTTTAGCGATTTTTGACCTTTCAGGGCCTACGGGCAGGTCCTCTAATTCGTCTACATACATTTCCAAGTCGCAGAGTAAGTCAAAAATGGTTTTAGTGAAATCTACAATATCTGAATGCAAATAAATACTTGCTTCTTGATAAGCACATTTTGCTTGATTTTGCATTTCATCATTAATATTGCCCTTAGCAAAAACATAGCCTAAAACTTCTCTAATTTTTTGGCAGTTTTCAACATATAAGTCTCTAATACTTGAATCATGTTTGTACTTAAAGGCATTAGCTCCAATTATTGCCGCAATAAGAATGGATATGCTTGATATTAACTCAATAATGCTTTTCCAATATTCCATCTTAAATCCTCACTTTTGATTTATTTTACTACAAAAGTAAATGAATAGTTTATAGTGAAGGATTCCGCCAAATTAGCCAAACGATTTCTTCTACATCCTTTGGCTAATTTGGCGGATTGAGTTGCTTGTAATTAATAAGCGGTTTCTAGTGCAAAAATTCTCGCGCTTATCCCCTCGCCCCTTGAGGGAGAGGGAAGAATTTCTAAACGAGGCACGAGTTTAAGAAATTCGGGTGAGGGGTATGTAGGGGCTTTTCTTTATTCTTTTTTGGGAAAAAAGAACCAAAAAACTTTTCAGCTAAACTTTTTCGTGTGGCTACATGATTTATGTTTTAATGCGGGCTTAACATTGCATCCTTGCGTCTTTGTCTCTTTGTATCTACTTTATTCCTTGATAAATTGCAGTTCGTCGTTCTCAACGTCCACGATTAGGCTGTCGCCTCTCAAGAATTTTTGCGACAGTAAAAGTTTAGATAACGGGTTCTCAATCAATTGTCTTATCACCCGTTTGAGCGGTCTTGCGCCATACATCGGGTTGAATCCTCTTTGTGCAAGGAACTCCCTCGCCTCCTCAGTTATCTGAAGCTCAATCTCATGTTCTTTCAACAACCCTTTCAAGTATTCAACCTGAATATCAACAATAGAAGACAACTGTCCAAGACTCAACGCCTTGAAGAAAATAGTCTCATCAACCCGATTCAAAAATTCAGGCTTAAACCTTTCTCTCAAAGCCGCCATAACGTTCTCTTTGACGTTCTCAAAATTAGACCCAGGCACAAGAGAATTCTCCAATATCAAGTCGCTCGCAATATTAGACGTCATTATGATAACCGTATTCTTGAAATCCACAGTCCGACCCTTGGAATCAGTCAAACGTCCGTCATCAAAAATCTGCAACATAATATTGAACACATCAGGGTGCGCCTTTTCAATCTCGTCAAAAAGCACCACAGAATAAGGTTTGCGTCTGACTTTCTCAGTCAACTGCCCGCCTTCCTCATACCCGACATACCCCGGAGGAGCCCCCACAAGTCTAGCCACGTTGTGTTTTTCCATATACTCAGTCATATCAATACGAATAAGCGCATCTTCATCGTTGAACATAAATTCAGCCAAAGCCTTGCCAAGCTCGGTCTTACCGACGCCAGTAGGTCCAAGGAAAATAAACGTTCCTATAGGTCTTTTGGGGTCTTTTAACCCTGAGCGCGCGCGACGAATAGCGTCAGAAACAACCTCGACAGCCTCATCCTGACCCACAACTCTTTTGTGAAGTGCGTCTTCCATATGGATAAGTTTTTGCATTTCGCTTTCAATCAAGCGGTTAACAGGAATCCCCGTCCATTTGCTAACAACATTCGCGATGTCCTCGTCGTTGATTTCTTCTCTCAAAAGCTGGTTGGAAGTGCGTTCTTTTTTCTGACAATTAGCCAATTTCTTTTCAAGCTCAAGAAGCTTGCCGTATTTGAGCTCAGCCGCTGTCTGCAAATCAGTGTTTCTTTCTGCCTCTTCGATTTTTTGTTTGACCTGTTCGATTTCCTCTTTAGTAGAAGCTTCTGCAGTAATTGTGCCTTTTTCAAGCTCCCACTGAGTTTTTAAAATATTTGTTTTCTTTTCAAATTCATCAATCTGTTTAGAAATTTCCTTGATTTTAGCTTCGACCTCTTCGCCCGATTCTTTTTTTAACGCTTCTCGTTCGATTTCAAGCTGGATTTTTTGTCTTAGCATTGTGTCGATTTCTTCTGGCATAGAGTCGATTTCGATACGCAAAGAAGACGCCGCCTCATCAATCAAATCAATCGCTTTGTCAGGCAAAAATCTGTCTGTAATATATCTGTCAGAAAGTTTTGCTGCCTGAATTAAAGCAGAATCAAGTATGCGAACCCCGTGGTGGACTTCGTATTTTTCCTTAAGCCCTCTAAGAATACTTATTGTGTCTTCAACGCTCGGTTCGTCAATCATTACGGGCTGAAAACGTCTTTCAAGTGCAGGGTCTTTCTCGATATATTTTCTGTATTCGTTAATAGTTGTCGCACCGATTGTTCTAAGAACCCCGCGCGCCAACATAGGTTTGAGCAGGTTGCCCGCGTCCATAGAGCCTTCTGTCGCGCCAGCACCCACTACTGTGTGGATTTCATCGATAAACATAACAATCTGTCCGCTTGAATCTTCGACTTCCTTTAAAACAGCCTTCAATCGTTCTTCAAATTCGCCTCTGAATTTTGCGCCCGCAATTAACGCGCCCATATCAAGCGAGATGAGTTTAACTTCTTTCAAACTTTCAGGAACGTCGCCTCTGACTATTCTTTGCGCCAAACCTTCGATAATGGCAGTTTTGCCAACGCCGGGTTCTCCGATTAAACAAGGGTTGTTTTTAGTACGGCGGTTTAGGACTTGGATAATTCTTCGCACCTCCTCATCACGTCCGATAACAGGGTCAAGCTTACCTTTGCTCGCCAATTCGGTCAAGTCGGTCGAATATTTTTCGAGTGCCTTATACATTTCTTCTGCGTCTTTGTTATCCACTTTTTTGTTACCTCGTACTTTTCTCATAGCTTTTAAAACTGAATTTGTGTTGATGTTGAAATCCAACAATAATTTTTGAACTGGGTGATTTACCTTTGTCATAGCGAGCAAGATGTGTTCGATACTGATAAAATCGTCTTTCAATTCGATAGATTGTGCATCCGCCAAGTCTAGTAGCTCGTTGGTTCCAACGGAAAGGTAAAGCTGCTGGGTGTTTGTGGGACCTGAAACGACAGGGTAATTTTTAATCGCGCTTACAACTTTATTGATAAAATCCTGATTCAAAAGATTGAGCTCTTTTAGGTAATCGCCTGAAACTCCTTCAACATCTTTAATCATAGCCATTAAAACGTGTTCGGGCTGAAGCTCAAAGTTCTTGTAAGAGGTTGAAATGTTTTGTGCCGCAGATAAAATCTCCTGCGAATAATTGGTAAATTTGTTGAAATTTTGCATGGTCACTCCAAATACTAAATTTATTTCAAGGGCGTGCTTTTTGCACTAAAATATTTACTCACATTTTCATTTTAAGGTTAATTTTTCAAAAGTCATTAAAATTCATTTTTTATTAATATTTATTACAGCTAGCAAAAAAATCTTACTTTTGGGTTTATAATAATTGAAATTAACAAAGGGGAAAATATGATTTCACCAGTCAGTGTTTATAGTCCAAAAATAGCTAAAACAAACAAAAGTTCTGAACAACAGATACATTTTAGTGGTGCAGAAAAGATGTCGGATAAAAAGTCTAATTCTCGTAGTTCGACTATTATTGGAATTTTATCAATTGCTGGATTGGTGGCATTAGTTGATTATTTTTGGGACAAGCGTTCGGACGCTAAAACTGAAAAAGAAGCGAAGCAAATGGACTCGGAGATTGATGCTTTGTTTTCGGACTCTAATGAGAGTATGAAAGACCTTGATATAAAAAGAACGAGAAAAATTGCCAAAGGCGTTCTTAAGAATATGAAAAAGCATATTTGATGAGCTTTTTATTTAATTAACTTCTTCCCATTTTTTCTGGTCGAATTTTAGGTCGGTCACTTTTAGGTGAAGCGATTTTAGGTAAGGTTGAAATTTAGCCAAAATCTGCGGCTTTTGAAGCATAAGTTCTTGTGCTATTGAAGAATTGGCACAGGCGATAATCAAGGTTCCGCCGCCCATCATTGAATAAGGTTTCGATTTGTCAGAGAATTTCTTGCCGACAATTTTGTCCCAGAATTTGTACAAATTGCTTCTGGTAAGTGCTCTTTTCAAGTCTTTCGAAGACATCATAGTGTTAACTATGCTGCCTACGTCTTCAAAATCGGAGTATAAAATTTTTTTAGTCATTTACCGTTCGCCGTTCACTTATTTTGTGTTAAAATGAATTCTGTCAATCATTATAACATTAAAGCTGGGGAAAATGGATAATTATCAAAAAAAATGTCAAGAATTTGAGGAAGCCGTAAAGAGCTCCAAAAATATACTTATAATCTCTCACGTAAACCCAGACGGCGATACGTTAGGTACAATGTGCGCTTTGCAGTTGGCTATTTCAAAAAATTACAAGAAAAAAGCAGAAATGCTTATCTTGTCAAAATTGCCTAAAGTTTATGAGTTTTTGCCGAACATCAACGAGGCAAAATCACTGGATATGTTTGACAAATCAAGAGAATATGACCTTGTAATCGCGGTTGATGTGGCTTCAATCGACAGATTAATTGACGCGCAGGTGCTTTTTGAAAAGGCTAAATTCTCAGTAAATATTGATCACCACAGAACAAACAATAATTACGGAAACCTTGCTATTGTTGAACCTTACGCGAGTTCAAGCGGCGAAGTCCTTTATAAAATAATGAAAAACCTTGATTGGCAAATAGATTTGGACACTGCAACTTGTGTTTATACCGCTATTTTGACCGATACAGGCGGATTCAGGTTTGAAAACACAAATGCGGACGTTTTTAGAATCGCGGCAGAACTTACAGAAATGGGAATCAACCCGAAAAAACTCTACAAAAAATGTTATGAGTCTAAATCAAGAGCGGTCGTGCTTTTCCAAAGCTACTGCGTGAGCAAAGCTGTTTTTTCAAAAGACGAAAAAATCGCTTACACAATAGTTTATAAAAAAGATATAGAAAAATTCGGCGTAGGAGACGATGCCACTGATGGTATTGCAGAGGCGCTTAGAGCAATTTCTTCAACGGACGTTTCTTTCGTCTGCAAGGAAGTCGACGCGAAAATATGCAAGATTTCAATGCGAAGCAAAATGCTTGATATAGCTGAAGTTTGTTCCAAATTCGGCGGCGGCGGGCACAAATTTGCTGCCGGTTGTACCGTAAAAGCATCTTGCGATGAATCTGTTAAAAAACTTTTGGCTGAAATCCAAAAAGGAGAATAAGGAAGCGATGAGTAGACTTGTAAGGTATCCAAAGCACGTCGCTAAGGCTGTTATAGACAATGACTTTTCGGGTATGGCTGCTGAGATGGGATTTATGTTGATGTTAGGGATTTTCCCTGCGATGCTTTTTCTGATGGCTGTTTTCGGCTGGATGGGCAACAAATCTTTCATGAATCCGGTTTTACTTTTTCTTTCAAGCGTTATGCCAGCAGATTCGATGAATTTGATAACGACTGTACTGAGCGAAGTTATGATTTTTTCAAAAGGCGGACTGATGGCGGTTGTCGGCATTGTTGTAACTTTGTTTTTGACCTCAAATTCAGTTGCGGTTGTGTTGAAAGGACTTAACAGAGCTTACAAAGTTGAAGAAACGCGCTCTTTTATTTATACAAGGCTCTTATCGATAATTATGGTTTTTGTTAATACATTTATGCTTTTCTTGAGCATAAACTTAATTATCTTCGGGAAGGCCATTGTTCACTTTTTGGTGATTTACATAGGTATTTCACATGCTTTTGCTATAACTCTTTTAACTTTAAGATGGCCTGTTGCTTTCTTGGCACTTTATCTTATGGCACTTATCAATTACTATATTTTGCCAGATTTGAAAGGTGATGAGAACTTGAAAAGAAAAAGCACGCTTCCGGGTACTTTGTTCTTTTGCGTTTTTTGGCTTATTGGTTCAGGCGGATTTTCGATTTACGTCAATAACCTTCACACATACAACTTAGTTTATGGGACAATCGGAGCGTTTGCGATGTTGATGGTTTGGCTTTATTACACGTCAATTCTTCTTCTAATCGGAGGGGAAATCAATTCACAAGTGTACAACAAATTGGATATGAGAGACGATTAATTTTTTACCAGTCCTTTAGGTTTTTAAATACATTCGGCAAATCTCTCATCTCTTCATCCCCGACGCCTTTGATAGAGTATATTGCGCTCTTTGTGGGGTTAACGATGCAAAACTGTTGGCAAAGGTCCATGAATTTACCGTCGGCTTTGGCTTCTTTGATCGAAGAAAACTCTTTTTGAAGCGAATTCCCTGAAATTGTAGTCACGCTGAAATTGTAATCTTTTTGATAAATAGGGCTTTTGGCGATTGCGTCGGCTACGTTTGCAAATGCCTGTCCGTAGGGGCAATCCATCCCTGTGTAATAAACTGCGAATTTTTTGTTCGCGCTGTAATATGGCGCATACTGGGTCGAGGTTTTCAGGTAGTCGATTGTATCTGTCGGGAGGAGTTTTGTGTTGTATCCGTTGACCTTTGTCGTATCAGGAAACGCTCTCATCAGTAAAAAGATGAATAAGCACACAAATAAAAATTTAAATACATCGCTCATTTTGAAAGTCCTTTCTGGTCATATTAGCATATTTTACTACGTTGAGCAATGTATATTGGGGATAAATTTTATTTACATTCTTGTAATTTTATTTAATTCTGTTAGAATAGAGGTAAATAATAAAGGAGAGGCACATGAGAAATATAGTTATTTATTCGACTCAATCAAAATCGGCATTAACAGAGATTCTGTCAGAAATTGATGAAGCAAGCGTAAGGGTTGAATCTGAATTAGAGATGAAAGAATATTCTTTGTTAAACCCTAGTTTGATAATTGTTGAACCTGGCGTAAATTACAAAGATGTTTTGATGACTACAAAATTTTCTTGCCCGATACTGTTTGTAGGTCCTGTTTTCACTGATATTACAGTCAGAGCGGAAAGTTTCGACTTTATAAACACTCCTGTTAATCAAGACGAATTGCTTGTTAGAGCAAAAGCGTTATTGAAAATAAAAGAATTGAGAGAAACACTGTCACTTGCAACTACAACTGATGAGTTGACTGGATTGCACAACAGAAAATATCTTCATGAGCGTTTAGATGCTGAGATTTCTCGTGCGAAACGTTACAAAACACAGCTTTCTTGCTTGTTGTTTGATATCGATTTCTTCAAAGTTGTAAACGATATGTACGGCTATGACTGGGGCGACGTGTTGCTTCGTTCGTTGGCTGACAAATTGAAATCTCTAATCAGAAAAGAAGACGTTTTGACAAGATACGGCGACGAAGAGTTCTTGTTAGTACTTCCGAATACTGCGGAAGAAAATGCGTTCTTGTTCGCTGAACGTTTCAGACGTGACATCGAAAAAATGGAATTCATCCCAGCGGGTGAAGAAGAAAGACATCCGATCACAATTTCAGGCGGTATTTCTACATACCCTTGCTTGGAAAATGTTGATGAAGATGCAAATACAATAATCAGATATGCCGAGCATGCTTTGTATAATGCAAAAAAACGCGGCAAGAATAAGATTATTCAGTTCTCTCAAATCAATATAGATTATTAACTAAAAAATTCTGCATTATTTAATATAAAAATTGAAGAAAAAAACCAAAACGGGCAACAATTTGCTCGATTTTGGCACCAAACTTTAAAATCATCGCCAAATTGTAAAATTTTATTAATATTCCCTCTTGTTTTCACGCGCAGATAGCAAAAAAAAATTTTACAAGGTTTAAGATTTAATGCAACCCTCAAAACAATAAATTGAAAATAAGAAGTGTAAACCTAGGAGAAATAAATTTGAAGATTAGCGGCATTAACATGATTTCTAATTCTGCCTTTGTATCAAATACAAAGCAGAAGAATCTTAGTTATTCAGCAAATTCAACAAATTTCTCTAACTATGAGAATTTACAGTTTTCTAACTCTGCCGCGATTGGCATGATGAATGTAAAACGCGCTTGTGGTCCTGCTGCTATAATAACTTTTGGTGGAACTAAGGACAAGTCAAAAGCATTTTATATAGGTGCAGAGTTGCCGCCATATTGGAAAGTTGGCGGAGTAGCTACTGTAATGAGAGATTACCCTGGTCCGCATATTATTCCATACTATAACGGGAAAATCGAATACGACGGAAGAGGGATTCCAAAACCCGACAAAAATGCGACTGTCCACAGGCTTCCTGATGGAACGCCGATTTTTATCCCTCAAGATTTAAGTGTCAAGTCGGCTGAGCAGGCGATAATTGATGGTAATTATCACAAATTGACAGAAGTTTCTAAACAAAGCATGCTTTGGGGTATGGATGAAAAGTCTGAGATTGCACTTTATAAGGTCTTACCTAAGCAGGCAGATATAGACAAAGCGTTAAAAAATGGCAAAGAGGCTCCGAAGCTGCAGGAACATTATATGGTTTTCACCGATGCCACTGCAAAAATGCCAAGACCATACGCTGATAACAGTTATTCTTTCGGCTATGACACAAGGCTAGGAGCTGATATCGCAACCTTGCAAGGTGACGC
>Ga0302215_10002540_pt1 | contig 12521 bp, 7 predicted proteins | sample II_Fen_N3_1_FD_194580 | JGI IMG/M metagenome (GOLD analysis project Ga0302215, IMG submission 194580) | Peat permafrost microbial communities from Stordalen Mire near Abisko, Sweden - II_Fen_N3_1 | ecosystem: Environmental > Terrestrial > Soil > Wetlands > Permafrost | place: Sweden: Abisko... | reverse complement strand
ATAATTTATATTGTTAATTAATTTTCTTCTACTTATAATAAGAGTTGCTTTTTTCCATAGGTTGAACTGCCATATTAAATTTAGTAAACAGTTCTATCGCCTTTCCAGTAATTCTTTTATTTTCTGTAGCGATCTGCAATTTATTGACACTTGATTTATTAATAATGTTAATAATCAGATTGTTCATACAATAGTTTTCAACCGTTAAATATGAATGAATATCTTTTTCGAGTTCTGAAATAGCACTTGATTTTAGTATGAACCCATTTACCCCTACTTTTATCAGACTTATTATGTATTCGTCATCTCCAAACATGGTTAATGCAAATATCTTTAACTCAGGCAACATTTTAAACGCTTTTTTAACCACCTCAATCCCGTCAAGCTGAGGAATATCTATGTCCATCAATATTAAATCCGGATGGTAGTTTGTAAGAAGTTCGATAAAATCATCTCCAGTCGACGCTTTTCCAATAATCTCAGCACTGTTCTCGACATTAATGAGGAATGTCAATCGTTGTCGGAAAGTAAGATTATTATCAACAAGTATTAACTTTGGTTTTTTCATATAGAGTATTAAAATTATACAAAATTTTTCCTTTTGGGCATCCATGGAAAGAATAGCATTTTCCTTTTATTACCTGTTGAATTGCTCTCAGTTTCTGAATTGTTTCTGATTTCAGTTACCTCTTCTTCAACGTTGTCAACTATCTGCCCGTTACCAGAAAAATAACTGCTACCATTCATTACGATTTCAATTGCATTTTCAAGTTCATTAAATCCACTTGATTTCAATATAAAACCTCTGGCACCAATCTTTAACATCCTGTCATAATATTCTTCTTCTGAAAACACTGTAAATGCTATTATTTTAAGGTTTGGCATTATTTCAAGAGCTTTTTGAGTGGCTTCAAATCCATTCATCTGAGGCATATCAATATCCATCAATACTAAATCAGGTTTTAACGTCGGGAGAAGTTCAAGAAATTCCTCACCATTCGAGGCTTCAGCAATTACATTCCCCACCTCTTCATAGTTTATAATTGCTTTTAGACCCTGACGAAAAATCAGGTGATCATCAACAATAATTATATCAGGTTTATTTTTTGAATTTTGAATCATTTATATTTTGCATTTACAGTGAATGTTTTCAAAGAAAAGATCCACCGAATTTAATTTTGTAAAATTAATTAATCCTAAAATAATTAAAATAGGTTTAAATGAGTATACTTACCTGTTAAATGAAACATTTTATAGTATTAAAAGTAGTAGCCCTTGATCCGTCCAAAGGACTACTTTGAAAATAATTCTTTAATTATAGTATGAATAATTACAAAAAAACTGGAACGATCAAAAAACTGAATAATTTCAAATTCGGGTTTATGAAAGGTCATTAAATAAGTAATTATCTTCTGCTAACTGAAATTCGCATTGATTTATACATCAAATTCTGAAATGCAATATTTTTTTTAGAAGAGATGTTACTCTCTACTCAAAATTTATATATCTTCTAAAGAATTGGATAAAATTCAGATCTGTACAATTTTATTTTTAATTGCAAAGAGTATGAGTGCGGGAGTATTTCTACAAATTGTTTTTTCCAATAAATTCGAACGGTGCGATTTTATGGTTAACGGACTTATATCGAGTTTAATGGCAATCTCTTCATTGGTTAAGCCAAGACAGATCTGCTGTAGAACTTCAATTTCTCTGTTCGTCAGCTTTTCAGAGGGAACTGATTTACTTTCATTGGATCTTCCCATGTTATTGATGATTTTTCGTAACAGTTCATTGGAAAAATAACTGTCCCCCATCATCACATTCTGGATCGCACTTTCGAGTTCATTGATCCCACAGGTTTTCAGTATAAATCCTTTAACACCCCGATCCAGCATTTTATAATAATACTCTTCATCACTAAACATGCTGAATACAATGATTTTTAAATCGGGAAATTTGTGAATGGCCATTTCGGCAGCTTCGAAACCATCCATGTGAGGCATGTCAATGTCCATTAATACCAGATCAGGGGTTAATTTAGACAGTAGCTGGATAAATTCAAATCCATTCGATGCTTCTCCGATGACAGTTGCAATATTTTGTGATGTAAGGATTGAGATCAATCCCTGACGAAAAATCAAATGGTCATCAACAATTAATATGTCGGGTTTTTTATTTAAAAGAGTTGCCATTACTTAATAAATTTAGGTTATTAAACTGTAAACATAAAATTCATTGAATTTACAAGTGTAAAGTTATAAATTCCTAAATAAAATTGATGGGTTTAAAAGAGTAAACTGCCCTGCTATAAGAAGTATTTTACGGGAATAAAAAGAGTAGATGAGTCTCCTTCAAAAGGAGTACTTTAAAATGCTTTTTTTAATATTCTGCATTATTATTATAGTGTGTATCGGCAATTATAGCCAACATTTAAGGTTAGGTGTATACCGATGTATTTGAAGTTACAATCAGATTTGAAGTGTAAAATATAGACATGGAACTTTCCGACATACCGGAATATTTTTTATTAAAAAGACTTACTGCGTATTTCATACCGCAACAATTAACCCGTTTTTTATATGATGATCCGAAAAATGCCCCAACCCATAATTAGTGCATATATCTATCGGTAATTAGCTTTATAAGTTGGAATGTTCCCGAAGAATATAAACCAGTTAATCTTAAAATATGATTATCCGGAAAACTACTAAAGCAAAAGAAAGATAAATCCGGAGAAATCGAATATGTGAAGCTCAATTGAAAAAAAAATTAAACCTTATTTATTTTTTTACCCTCAGTAGAAAACATGACTCCCCGACATTCATCCTTATTTTTTGATGATTTGAAGTCAGTGAATTGTTGAGTAGTTCATGTGTGCATTTAAATTAATCTTTTCTATTTCCATTAAACATGTGAAATAAGGGTTAGATTTAGTAGCTTTTATCTGGCATTTCTGATATTTGAAATAAGCCTGGATGATATTTTTAAAAATCGTATCTATGTTTTTTACCCTCAGAAGAAAATTTTACTTCCCGACATTCAGCCTTATTTTTAGATTATTAGAAGTCTATGAAATGTTGATTAGCAATGTGTGTATCAAAATTAATCTGTTTTATTTACATTAAATATTGGAAATAAGGGAGGGGTTAGGTTGTCTGGTTTTCTACTGAGGGTGAATGGAAGAAAAATAGGGCTTTTATTTAGAAGTTTTATCTGGCATTTCTGATAATTGAAATAAGCCCGGATAATATTTAAAAAAAACCTTATTGTTTTTTTTACCCTCAGTAGAAAAAATGACTCCACGACATTCACCCTTATTTTTTGATGATTTGAAGTCTGTGAATTGTTGGTATCTAAAGTTAAACGACATCAATTTATTAGGACACTTTGCAGATAATCATTATCAATTGTTACTTTCTAACAAAATGATCCGGGTGTAATAACGGTTCCCGTTTAAAAATGGTGTATGTGTATATTATAAATACGGTTCATTCAGCCAGAGCAGAATGAACCGTATTTAGTTATTTCATATATTAAGATTTTGAATAGATATTCTGTATCAGTTTAATTTCAGTAATAGTAAGATCAGAATCCTCTGAGAGAATCTTATCCACAATTTTAAGTTTTTTGGTTTTTATATTATTATTTTCAATATCCGTAAAGAAATAAGTATTCCCTTTCATCACCTCATGTATTGCTTTTTCGAATTCGTCAATATGACAGGATTTCAGGATATATCCCTTAACGCCAAGTTCGATCATTTTGGAATAATATTCTTCATTGCCATACATTGAAAACACAATCACCTTTAAGTCTGGATTCTGTAAGAGAGCCTTTTGGGTTGCCTCAATTCCATTCATTTCGGGCATATCGATGTCCATTAAAACCAAATCTGGGTTTTTTTTCGACAGAATATCCAGGAATTCAATTCCATTGGATGCTTTGCCTATCACTTCTGCCATATTTTCAACAGTAATAAGAAGGATCAAACTTTGGCGGAAAGTAGGATTGTCATCTACAATGATGATGGTTGGTTTTTTCATGATGTAATTAGTGTATAAAGTTAAGTTGGGCGGATGATCCTTTTTAGTGAGAAATACCGTATTGTAAAATTACCTGAAATATAGAAAGTCATCATGAATAAAAATAAGTATTTTATGAAATTAAAAGATGGAATTGAATCGTCTAAAAAGAGCATTAGTTTATCCATCGATAGGATTACTTTATCCACGTATACCGGATTTCAATTTGATAAACATCACAAAAAAATGAACCAGTCTTTTGGAAAGGTTCATTTTAATAATTTTAAGCAGAAAGAATCTACTTATAACCTGAAAAATAGATGTAAACAACAAATTAAATTATACAGTCAAGGTAAATAATCTGCAAGTAAATTAACACGTAAATTTGATAAAGGCAATCTTTTATTTTCAATCTTTAAAAATATCCGGCATCACTGTAGGGTATAATAAAATTGTAAATTGCTGATATATTTATTTTTGTGCTAAGGTTGAAATTAGTTTTTCACATTACAATTCAGATAAAATTGCGTTGTTGAGTGTCTTTTGTTTCATTTCTACTTTAACAGGACAAATTTACTACTTCAAACCCTCTTTGATAAAGGTCAAAAGTGCTATATTTTCAGGAAAAAAGATGTATTTTGAGAGAATAAAGGAGTAGGAAAGGATACTCCGAAAGGCTTAGGTTTTATTTATTAGTTTGATTTTAACCAATATCTGCAGAAAATCTAATTTGGAGTATATCTACAATTCAACTAACTTGTTTTTGATAGCGTAAAGTATAAGAGCTGGCGTATTTTTACAAACAGTTTTTTCTAATAGGTTTGATTTGTGTGATTTAACAGTTTTAGGACTAATAAAAAGTTTCTCGGCTATCTGATCGGTACTTAACCCAAGGCAGATTTGCTGAAGTACTTCAATTTCCCTTTCGGTTAAATTATCAACTGTACCGGTTTTGTTCGAATTCGGGCGTCCAAAATTATTGATGATTTTTCTCAACAGTTCGTTTGAGAAATAGGTATCCCCCAGCATAACATTTTGAATTGCTGTTTCAAGCTCGTTGATCCCACTTGTTTTAAGAATAAAACCCTTTACACCACGATCGATCATTTTATAGTAATATTCTTCATCGCTGAACATGCTAAAAGCTATGATTTTTAAATCAGGCAGGATTTCCAGTGCCTTTGCAGTAGCATCCAAGCCATTCATACGGGGCATATCAATATCCATTAAAACCAGATCGGGTCTCAGGGTTGACAGCAGTTCAATAAATTCTATCCCATTGGATGCTTCACCAATCACATTAGCAATGCTCTCTAATGTAATGATTGACTTTAATCCCTGTCGAAAAATCAAATGATCATCAACAATAATAATATCAGGTTTCTTTGTAATTATTGAATTCATGTTACAAATGTATAAAAATTAATGAGAAAAGTAGCAATTACAAATAATTGATTAAATTATTTAACTTCGAATCTTAGATATTTATTTATTTATAAATTTAATCTACTCTAAAAGTATTGGATGAGTAGCTATGCTTTGTCATATGACTCCTTTGTTTTATTGAAAATTGTAAACACTTTCCGAAACTCTGTCAGTATTTTGCGGGCATACTGCACCTTCCTCCTTGATGGAACGTACCAAATTCATAGTCGACTTCCAAAAATTACAAAATCCAATATAGTGCTTAATATGTCTTTGGTCTTTAACCTTTGGTTTTTAATCTTTGGTCTTTAATTTTTGGTCTTTGGTTCCACTCTCCAGTCTCCTATCTTGGTTCCTCGCCGTAATTATTAACACCTCTTATGAAACTAATACCCCCTTGCCACAAAGTCACTAAGGCTCAAAGCTACACGAAGTATAAAGAATTTGCTTTCAAACTTAGTGAAACTTAGTGACTTTGTGCCTTTGTGCCTTTGTGGCAGAATAACAAACGCCATTCAACTTTACTTTTGTTTCATATCATTTTTGGTTCCGCGGGCGGAATAAGGTGCTCTCATCTCTCATTCCTCAACTCTCAACTACCGACTACCAACTGTATCGTCCTGAAATTTATTTACACTTTTAATGAATACTACCTTTCCTACTACCAACTACTTACTTCTTATAACTTTCAAACTCTTCAAACCTCAAACTCTTCAAACTAACGAATACCGACTACCGACTCATTCCTCACCTCTCATTCCTCACCTCTATATATCCACGGTAAACAAATAGTCAACCCCTTTCCCCTGTTCGCTTTTTAATTCCACTTTTCCACCTATGGTATGCAGGCGGTTTTGAAGATTAAACAACCCTAACCCTTTATGTTTTGCAATTGTATCTGTAATATCGAAACCTGATCCGTTATCGGTATATTGCAATTGAATCTGTGTCCCTGTATCTTTTAACCGAATGTGAATCATGCTGGCATGAGCATATTTCAACGTATTGTTGATACATTCGATGATTGCCCGGTACAGCGCTGTCTCTATATCACCATCGAAGCGTCTGGTAGTATTGCTTTCAAATACAATATCATATTTATCGGTGGCATTCAGTTTTTCAACAAAACTCTTAATGGCAGAACTTAATCCATAATTTGTAAGGAGATGAGGGCTTAACTTGGTCGAAACTTCTTTTACAGTTGTCAGGGCCTCTTCTAGAATTTCGCCCGCTTTCCCTATTATTTCTTCTCTCGACTTATTGCTGTTTGGCCGTTCCGACCATTGAAGGTAGAGTTTAATAGTTGAAAGCAATGGTCCCAAACCATCGTGAAGTTCTTTCGAGAAATGGGATCTTTCTTTTTCTTCCGTCTGGATAATAGCCTTCACCATATTTTTCTGGAATTCCTTCTTCTCAGTAATATCATGAACCACTCCGTAAATTTTCTTATCCTTGGCAACATAATTCAACAGTATTTCAACAAACACTACCGACAAATCATTCCTCAGACATTCCACTTCGAAAATCCGGCTTTTATTATTATTGGAAGAAGTATACAGGAAATTCTCAAGTTCCTCATGATTATCTGTCAGCAACAGCTGTGTGAGTTTCATTTTTTCCAACTCTTTATCAGTATATCCAAAAATAGCATAAAAAGCACTGTTGACATATTCAAATTTTGCCTGATTGCATATAAAAATCCCGTCATTAATATTTTCGGAGAGCATTTTGTATTTCTGATTGCTTATTTTAAGCAATTCCTCCATTTTTTTCCGGGCAGTGATGTCTTTATTACTTCCTCTTGTACCCTTAAAAACCCCCGATGCATTGTAAACAGGGAGGCAAAAATGACCAATCCATCTTTCCGAACCATCAGTTCTGATGATCCGGTATTGAATTTCATGATCACATTTAATAGCCGACCTTTCATTTTCCCTGTGTTCCAGATAGATTTTCAAATCATCAGGATGAATGATGTCATAAATAAGATGTGAGTTGAGAACAAAATCAGCAGACGTATGACCTGTAATCCGTTCACAGGAAGGAGAACAATAAATCATTTCTTCAACAGGGGCAATCCAGAATTCCCAGTTTGTAGCAAAATCGGCCACAGTACGGTATTTTTCTTTTGTGACCATCAGTGCTTCATTGGTTTTTAATAATTCGGCCGTACGTTCTTTTACCTGAGCCTCGAGATTATTATGCGATTCAATCAACGCTTTCTCTGCCAGTTGATGCGCTGCCAATAATCGAATAGTCGTGATTCCATGTGCCAGATCGCTGGATAGTTTTGATAACAGTTTAATCTCATCATCCAAAAACGAATCCGTTTTCTTCGAATAGATGGTTAGGGCTCCAAAAGTTAAATCACCTGTTATCAACGGAAAAACAATGGAGGAGGCATACCCCCGTTTAATGGCTTCTTCCCGCCAGGGTTCAAATTTTGAATCCGTCAGCATATTGTTGCACATTCCCATTTTGCCCGTCCGGATGGCAACGCCGGTAGGACCACCACCAAATGCATTATCATCCCAACTAAGTTTTATGCTTTCGATATAATCATCGTTAAAACCGGCACTGGCCATAAGACGAATTGATTTTTCTTCATCATATTCGGCATATCCTATCCATGCCATGGCAAAATCGGTATCTTCCACAATAATATCGCATACCTTTTTTAAATAATCAACCTCATCCAGGGGCTGTGACATTACCTGACTGCTTTTTCCGAGGGCAGCAAGTGTCATATTCAGTTTTCGAAGGGCTTCTTCTTTTTCTTTACGTTCTGTAATATCGATTAATGAGCAGACAATATTCCGGACCGATCCATCCGCTTTATGCAATACCTCTGCATCCTTCAATAACCAGGTGATTTTAGCTGGATTCGATCGTTTGATGCCAATTTCCTCATCGGAAGCCGATTGAAGAATTTTATAAATTTGTTCAATCGGACGGTCAGTATGAATAAAAGTGGAACCATCTTCATGAATCATATTCCAATCATGATCGAATGATGTTGTTCCTAAAAGTTGTGCTTCACTCAGGCCCAATAAATCAAGGGCTTTCGGATTACTCATTACTATTTCAGAATCCGGTCCAAACAGAACAACTCCGACCGGCATATCCTTTATCAAATACCTGAACCTCTTTTCACTTTCTATCAAGGCCTGATTTGCCTCCTTCCGTTTCGTAATATTCCGAATGGAGCCTCCAAATCCTACAATATGTTCGTTATGGTCATGCAAAGGATGAAAAATGGTCTCATAAAAACGAATGCTCCCATCAGGAATTGGAATTTTCACCTCTGAAGGAATCGAATTGTTAGTTTCACTTACTTCCTTCATCTGAGCATCCAGTTCTCCTGACAAATTTTCCGGTAATCCAATATCGGGAAAAGTAAAGCCAATGATTTGTGAAAGTTCAAGGTCCAATTCCCTGCAAAAACTTCTGTTTGCTCCTGTCAGGTGCCCTGAAAAATCCATACTGAAAATGCCATCACGACTTGAATTATAAATGGCTGAATAGCGCTCTTCACTCAAAAGCAATGCTTCCTGTGCTTTTTTATTTTCAGTAATATCACTGGAGAACATAACAAACTGAGTGATTTTACCATCCGGCTCTTTAATCGGGTAAAAGGTAATGTCATAGATCGTTCCATTGCGATCGTCTTCGAAACGTACAGGAGTGCCCGATTCCAGCATTTCATGTATCTGGGCCTGCCTGATTATCCGAATTTCAGGTTCTAACAGCAAAAACCAGTTTTCACCTGTCAGATTTTCCCCGTTTTCACTCCAACGTGATATGGATGTTTGGTTGGCCCTCAGAATAGTCCCTTCAAGATCCATCATCATAATCGTTTCGGTCACTCCGTTAAATAAAGCATCCAAACGGCGTTCGCTTATCTTTAATTTTTCTTCAGCTTGTTTTTGTACTGTTATATCCCGGAATACGGTCACAAATCTGTCTTTTCCAGGCGAAAACACTGAAATGGAAAAATGCTTTTTCATTACGGTAAAATAAGTTTCAAAGGAAGCTGAAATCCCGCTAGATTCAACTCCGGCATAAATATCCAAATAGGGTGCCGTTTCCAACGAGTAGATCTCTGTTGCTTTCCTTCCTACTGCATCTGCTTTTTTAATGCCTGTGATCGCTTCATACGACGGGTTAACTTCTGTAAGGATATAATCGACTGCCTTTCCGTTAGTGTCAAAAATAAGCTCATGTACAGCCAGTCCCTCAGACATGGAACTGTAGATTTCTGAAAGTTTCCGTTCGCTTTCACGCAATGCGATTTCCATTTCGACACGTTCGGTGATATCATGGCATATAAAAGTGGCAATCTGTGGTATTCCCTCGTCATCATAAATGAATTTAATATCCAGAATGACATTCAACAAGTGACCATCCTTAGCTTTTACCCTGGAGTCAAAACTTTCATTTATCATTTCCCCTTTCAACACACTTTCCATCCTTCTATAAAAGGATATTTTACTTCCACTTTCCAGTATATCAATGATATTCATGGATAATAACTCATCGACAGAATAACCTGTTAATTGAACCATCACGTCGTTTACACTTATGAATCGTTGAGTTTTCAGGTCCACCTCGAAAATTCCGGTCGGAGCATATTTTATCAGTTCACGGTATTTCTTTTCCGACTCTTTGAGTGAATCTTCCAGTTTCCTGGATTGAGTGACATCCCGGCTGAAACTGACAACCTTATCTACTTTTTCATTATTAAAAACAGGTAAGAAATTATGTTCAAAAAAATAGGCATCCCTTCTGTCTTCAAACTGAACTGAATTTCCGGATTCAAAAACTTCGCCAAGATGGATCATACGCGTTTTAAGAAGCGACTCAGGTAAAATAGTAGAGAAATGTTTACCTTTTAATTCCTTAAGTTCAATATTTAACCGTTCAGCAGCCGTGATATTAGCATCTATAACTTTCCCTTCCTGATCGAACAAATAAATGGATTCTTTAGTCGCATCCAAAATAGCACGCAGATTATCTTTACTGATCTGAAGTTCTTGTTCTGCTTTTTTCCGGTCAGTCACATCATGGACCAATGAATACAGCATGGTATTTTCGCCAAACCGTATGGGTCCCGAATACACTTCAACATCCCGTATTTCATTGGATGCCAGACGGTGCTTAAAGAAAAAATGATTCCTGTTTTCATTTTTCGCCTTTTGCATTTCAATGAAGGTCTCTGTTTGCGTCAGGATGTTTATTTCAGCAATATTTTTAGAACATATTTCCGAATTCGACCATCCATAATACCTGCAGGCTATCGGGTTGGCATCGATAATTTCTCCGGTTTCAGGGTTGATTAACAACATCACGGAATGATTATCCTGGAACAACGATTTATTCCGTTCATCACTCTGACGAAGTGATTCTTCGACTTTTTTACGGTCTGTAATGTCGAAAACAAGACCGGTTACCAGGATGGATTTTCCATTATCGTCTCTTATTGTTACCGATCCAATATCATAGAACCATTTATATTCGCCCGATTTAGTCAATATTCTGTATTCGGTTTCGTATTTTTCAGCTTTTCCATGAATATGTTGTCGCATGGCTTCCATTGCTTTTTCAGCATCATCCGGATGAACCAGCTTCATAAAATCGGTATAATGAGTGAAATCCTCAGGTAGATACCCAAGCATTTCGGCTTTTCGTTTTTCAAAAGTTATATTTCCCGTCTTAATATTCATTTCCCACCAGGCCATATTCGCAACTGACATAGCGAGATTTAATTGTAGATTATTAATTCGGAGTATTTCTTCCGCTTTTTTTCGTTCGGTGATATCGCGGGCAATGATACTGAATCGTTCTATTCCGTTTGAATCTTTAAAAATAGTGGAGGTGATATCAACCGGAAAACTGGTTCCATCCTTTCTCAAGTAGTTCAGCTCTCCTATAAAACTGCCTGTTATCCTTCTTTCTTCGAGGGCAGGTTGCAGACGAGGATCATTTTCATCCGATATTTCATTCCTGTTAAAACTGATAATTTCTTCTTTGTTTCTCCCAAACATCTTTTCGGCCGCTGGATTGACCGAATATATGGTACCATCAGTATCTGTAAACAATATGGCATCCGAGCTGTTTTCAAAAAGCAATCTGAAATGTTCGTTACTTTCGAATAACACTTTTTCACGTTGCTTCCTTTTGGAAACATCATGCAGGAAAGTAACAAACTGACCCCCGTTCACCTGTCTGTACTGAACATTGGCACTGATGTACATAATACTCCCATCTTTCCGGCGATGTTGAGTTTCAAAACGGTCTTCACCCAGTTCTGCAATTTTATGTATTTGAGCATCAATATCATGAATATCATCTACTACTTCCACATCATGAATGCGCATAGTCATCAATTCCTGTCGGGAATAGCCACTCATGCGGCAATAAGTTTCGTTGACTTCAAGGAAACTACCCTGTCTGTCCGAAATCCAGAACCCATCAAGGGCAGTATCAATTATAGCATTCCGTTTTTCTTCACTCTCCCGCAAAATCTCCTCATTCAGGATCGTTTCGGTAATATCCCGGGTAATCATAATGGCATTTATCACCAGCCCGGCTTCATTTACGGGGGAAATACTGGTTCTATACCACCGTGTTTCACCCGTCAAATCGATGCACTTTGAAAGATAAGTTTGAGTGGTTGAATCATTAAAAACCAGTTTCAACGCATGGTTCATGATTTCATGATACTCCGGCAATGTCCATTCACAAAAATTCTTGCCAATACAGTCTTTTTGCAGATATCCCGGCAACGACCGGTTCATATACAGAATAGTACCCTGTGCATCTAACTGAATAATAACATCCGGGGCATTTTCGGTAATGGTGCGCAGCAACTCTTCATTTTTCTGCAACCGTTCTTCCGCCAGCTTTCGCATGAGTGCAGTCCCGATATGCATAGCAATTCCTTCCAGAAATTCTACCTTATTAATGTTAAATACATCCTTGCGGTGATCATTGAACTGAATCAACCCGACAATCTTATTATCATTCCGGATAGGTACGAGCGCAATAGATGAATAACCTTGCACCATACAACGG
>Ga0302215_10002539_pt1 | contig 12522 bp, 10 predicted proteins | sample II_Fen_N3_1_FD_194580 | JGI IMG/M metagenome (GOLD analysis project Ga0302215, IMG submission 194580) | Peat permafrost microbial communities from Stordalen Mire near Abisko, Sweden - II_Fen_N3_1 | ecosystem: Environmental > Terrestrial > Soil > Wetlands > Permafrost | place: Sweden: Abisko... | reverse complement strand
ATTTATAGCACTTTACACCCCGTTTACACCTCGTGTAATAGGGTTTTATTTAATAAAATGTAAATAAGCTGTCTACTAAAAGTCAAATTTTAGCTTACATCGTATTTACACCCCGTTTAGTCGCTATTTATAGCACTTTACACACAGTTTATACCATGTTTACATCGTATTTACACCCCGTTTAGTCGCTATTTATAGCACTTTACATCTCGTTTATACCATGTTTACATCGTATTTACACCCCGTTTAGTCGCTATTTATAGCACTTTACACCTCGTTCCATTTCCAGACTAACATCTCCCCAAATTCAACGACAAATTCAACCTCTCCAAGTGGGATATTTTCCGAAATAACTCTCATGTAAAGAGGAAAAATTTAGTGAATTACTTGATCTCACGATTAAGTCAGTATATATATGATCTCCTTCGGGCAGATTCTAATATTTACACATATTCAGCACTAAAGGCATCTATTCGTAGATGCCTTTAGTGCCTATATCTCGTGTATAAATCTTATTTTCTACAGCTATACATCGGGACATAAAGTTTTCTACACATACAAATGAATCAAGACGGACAGATATTGAACAGTACTAAATTTGTGTAACAATAATATATTTACTAAATTTTAATCATATTCGGAATATTCATCATACTTGTCATAATATTCTATATCATAAAATAAAATGTAGTGAAAGAAACGTTCACACACATAACAACAGTAATTAATTGATTTTTTTGTTAAGTATAAATTAATGACTATTCCGAAAAATGTAGCATTAGAGTACAAACTTAGAGTAAATTCGAAAGAATAGACCCTATAATATGTTACAGGAATCGTTAAATCAGGTCCAGCTATAATTCCGGTGCCATGTGCATATACTAAAGAAATGATAGAAAGAGATATTGATAAAAAGGGGTACGAAACTAATAAAACAACTGTTAAATTACTTGTTGATAGTTTTTATGAAGATTTTAAAGATAAAAATGAAACAGTCGTCAAGGGAGGCACAAAACAGAAAAAACAACCGGCAATCGGTACATATAAGTTTAAAGAAGGCGACGAGGAACTGGAAACAATTCCACAAAGACCTGGTCAAAGTAAGACAGGAATACCTAAGAAAAGTGAAATAGAAGAAAATGATGTTGAAGAAAACAATGATGAAGTTCAGGATGACGATAATGATGATGAAAAGGTTCCAGTCATAAAGTAAAAAGGTAAAAAGTGAGTTAAACTATTTTTTTTTATAATAGTCAAAATGACTAACTAAATTTCGTTTAACAGTAATTCTCAAAGATTAGAAGGAACGTTCTGCATAAATAGAGACGGCTCCGATGAACTATTATAAATATAATCTTGCACTACAAAAGAATTATTTCATGGATAAATTTAATCGCCGTTTCTACATATCGGAAGATCACAATGCGGAAGGACTGTGATGGGGGTAGATTTTGTCAGAACTGCATTAGCTAACGGTTACACTGATATAAAATACATCACTTAACGCTATGATTCAGAGACAAACGCGTATTTAAGAAAACACGTACCTAAATAATATATATACTAACCGTTAGATGCGATTGATTTTGTATCCTATATCAATAAAATAGTTAAAAATATGTCTGGAAAATAATGTATAGTGATGGATGATATTGATACATACCTGGACAGCATTGGACTCGATAATTAATAATTTATAATAAATGAATGTAAAACCACGTTAAAGAAAATGTTTAGATAAGATTTAAACGTTTTATATTCTTGTGGAAGAAATTTTGAAAATATCATTTTCATATCCACTAGCCATACTGATTGCACGGTTATAAAATATGCACCCAACATTATACTACACTAATGTATATATCGGATGTGTTCCGGATTGAATGTTCTCCAAAAAGCCATTGAAAAATACAATTATGAAAATGATAGTAAATATAATATTATATATTTCAATGATACTATGTTAAATCCTAGTGGCAATTCACATTTTGCATTTTATTAAGCCGAACCCATATTAAACTGAAATCTTTTTTTGATTCATATAAATGCCGATCTAAGTGTCTGGTGCTCCTAAAATGAACTAACTATCTTACAACGACGATACATAACGTTTAGAAGGTATATTCTACATAAAGAATAAAGAGAACAATGAGATGACATAAATAATTGTAAAACAGTACAACACGAAAGAAATATTTTGTAGATTGGGTCAACAAGCATTCACCATGATAGCTCAGTCAGGCGGAGGTAAGAGTGTCATATGTTCGGGATTGGTGAAAACAGCATTGGAAAATGGTTACAATAATATCACATATATTACTAAATCATATGACTCTGATATGAATGTATATATGAGAAATTATGTATCTCGGTTCTTAGTGTATGAACCAACAGACGCAAGAGATTTTGTGTTGTACGTTCATAAGCTGGTTGAATGTCTTGGTGAAGAGATGGCAGCTGCCGTTTAAAATCTTGAAAAAGTTGCTAGTAGTATAGTTGGAGCCACTGTAATCAAATAAATAGAATCAACTTAAAACGATTAAACATTTTAATAAATAAAGACTCATTGTGATTACAATGAGTTGGCTGACTTGGTTTATGGTAATGATGGAAAAGGTAAACAGATATTTTAAACTATATGGTAGGCGAAGTCGTATGATGAGTTCAATACACTGTTCAACAAAAACAAGAATGATTTACTTTCGTCTTTATAAAATAGAGATTTTAAAGTAACGTACGACGGCAAAGAAATGACCAAACAGGGAGCCTATAGTTGTTATATGGATAAATTAAACTCTATTATATCACAGAATGAAAAAACCATTCAAGAGATGTATAAAGATATAATCATCTAAGAATATAAAAAGATTAAACTCTCAGACCCACAGAAGATAAAAGAGTATTTCAAAAATAGAGATGTAATTTAAAAAGAAGATAATTTTTAATCCATATGTGAAATAGCAAGCAATCCATTCAAACCATGTATTATAATGGATGATGTAACTACTTATTTAGACAGCATTTAAAGCGATCGTTCAGAAATCATATTAAAAGACGGATAAAAGACTACAATGTAAAAAATGTTCAAAGCAGATCTAGCAGAACTATACACGCGCGGAAGACATTTCGGAGGAATCATTTTCGTCGCCATGCATACGTTAGAAAATCTGGATGCAAAGACTTCCAAAAACATATCTAATTTCATAATACATCAGTCAGCGGCCAATGTTTTCGGCAATACTAAAACAATTTTAGCGCCATGGGATATGTAGGTGTTGAAAGTTCTTGTGAAAAATATAATAGAATATAATGGATCTGATTATAGATATAATATAATTCACTTTAATGATGTATCTTAAAGTCCTGATGGTAAGTCACATTTTGCATTTTATTAAGCAGAACATTTAAAGTTAAATTAATTCTGTACTGAACCATACCAACAGAATCCATATTTCAAATATCTTGCAGATGAGTTTATGGACATGTGATTCTTTTTTCCTGTAGGCAGTCCAGCAGGCAGTCCAGCCATCATCTCATCACAGTCCAGCGGGCAGTCCAGCCATCATCTCATCATGGTACATCAGTCATCTCATCGCAGTCCAGCGGGCAGTCCAGCCATCATCTCATCATGGTACATCAGTCATCTCATCGCAGTCCAGCGGGCAGTCCAGCCATCATCTCATCATGGTACATCAGTCATCTCATCGCAGTCCAGCGGGCAGTCCAGCCATCATCTCATCACAGTCCAGCGGGCAGTCCGGCCATCATCTTTTTCTTCATACATAAATGATACAGATAAAATATGTAGATGGCAGAGAAGAACAACTTAAACTTATTCGTCACATGAACATCAAGAACCAAACCGATATATATTCCATACGTCTCATAGGAATAAAACATTATGAACCACAACCATATTTCAGATATATTCGTGAATTCAGTGCCGACAACACGTTAGAAAGCATAGGGGACGGATTTTATACTCCTAACCTTTTTAAAATATATATACCCGAATCTGTTACAGGGCTCGGTGCTTCGTTTCTACAAGGCAACAAATATATAACTGAATTCACAGTTCCGAAGAACGTACGTACTATAGGAATGGATTTTATGTTAGGCTCATATGTGAAGAAAGTAACGTTTGATGGTGCTTTGGATCTTGTTAGTTTTTAGTGTCTATGTGGTTGTCCTAATCTAGAATATGTAAAAATGTCTGTTTCGGTGCAAAATAAAATAAGAATGATCTGCCGCAATTGTCCCAATTTGAAATATTTTTAACTAACTGGATGCTATACACTTTTTGAAAGTTTTGTGGGATCTGAAAACATAAGACATCTCATACTAAGAAGTACATCTAACGTGGCTGCCACACAATAGATAGATCTGAAATAAATGCCTATGCTATAGTATGCTGATGTTTCGTAAATGTTTGTTGCCGACGGACTTTCAAGAATCATAATAGATACTTAAACTAAATTTTAAAATATGTTAAAATTGAATGATGACAGATATAAATAGATATAACAACGCACTTAAACAAGACATGGACAACTTTAGTAAATATCTGATTAAGTTAAATAATTTGATGGTTGGTTGGGAATAGATCAAAATGAATGATTTTTTTTATTTCTCAGAAATGTTTTAATAAATTAAAGACAGAAATTATATATTTGGAATGCTGGATAAGGTAAGTCCACGAGGTACTTAACAATTTTATGATAATATAAAAGATTTATCAGAGGAAGATGCAATAATATATACGTAGACACATACATTGGGCGATCCGTAACTTAATGTCACATTTGAACGTAAATGTGAAATCATGTTAATTTTGCTAGACAGAGCGTCCAAATGGAAACCGGGATACTATATGACACATATTTTAACTAGAGACGCCGTTTATGGGTTAGACAACGATACATAATAATTGTACGATGCTGTGAAGTTTTCTAGATCTATAGCCACAAAACTAGATACATTGAAGCACCTATATGGATACCGCCGTAATTTTGAAGGATTATGTGAATATATTGTATAAAGAATTTATTGCTTGGTGTGATTACTTTTTTTTCTTATTTACAAAATGCTTGTGCGCGAGGCCATTATGAATTTAACTAATGATCAGATCTACGATCAGATCATATAATAATATCCAACACATAAAATAATTCTTATAACAGGAAATTGTGGAACTGGTAAATCTGTGTTGTGTATGAAACTTAGAAAGCATTTCACCAAACACGTAAGTATAGCAAGCACAAACTATCTATGTGATTTAGTTGGGGCTAAAACAATATATAAACTTACGTCTTCGAAACCTGGCGGGCTGAAACCAAAATAATTTAAACATCCAGTTGTATTCATAGAAGAAGTATTTTTGTTTTAGAAGTTTGAAATGGATGTGATATTATAATCAATGTTACCTAACTCCGTGTTGATTATGTCTGGAGATCAGTTCTAAATACCTTAGATCTCAGATGAATATTTTTACGATTCGTTCTCATTTGATTAGCTAACATCAATTGTATAGTATAGATTAACACACTATTACAGAGCTGACGATGTTAAGCTGTAAAATATATTAAAAACATTTACAACACCGCCTTTCAGAGTGGATCTGTTTTAGTTTAATTTCAAAACAGCCATGATCAAAGATATAATTGAATTAGTTTTAAAACAAGAATATACTATTATAACGGGGACTCATGTTAGAAAGAATTAGTTTATAAACACAGTTATGAATTCTTTGAAAAAGGATGGTAAGACATTCGTAGCAGAAGATAAAAAATAATATTATATAGGGTAGAAAGTATTTGTAACTAATGATTATGGAAGTATACAAGGACAGGATCATATAATAGATTATAAGGATAAAGTATTTACTCTATAGTCGGGAGAGAAGTCATAATTGATTACATAATTAGATAAATCGTATTATGATGTAGCTTAAAAGAAGTATATCAAAAATATAGTGTAACTTGAATTTCCTATATATAATATTGTTTAAACTATAGCATGCACGAGTCATATAATATAAGGACATACTTTATCGGGTATCATAATAGATGTTAAAGATTTATTTGCAAACGGATCAGTATATAGTTCAATCGGACGATGTAAATAGTTTGATAATATTTATATTTTTGGATAGGTGGATGAATGTCAATATATATAAAAACCCGATATAAATAATATATTTATCAGATAAGTTATCGGAAGTTATGTGCTGGCAGACGATTGATTTTTCCTATTTATAATGTGTTCAGATACGACAGAGGCGATCAGACCCTACTGACAACAGAGATTTACAATATGGAAGTAAGATTGATTTTTTAGATCATTTACGATGTCGAATAAAATGGATAAGAACGGAAACACACAGGCAATGATATTAGCACGCAAAGGAAAGAAGATTCCGGTGGAGTTGTATCACGATCCAACAATAACTGATAAAGAAAGAATGACAGTTGCAATGATTTTTGCGTTTTGGTGGTAAAAGATTCCAGCCAGGTGGGAACATGATCCAGGCATGCAAGATGAACGTGGAATGACGATAGCAATGTGGCTGGCGGATGAAAAAAAGGAAATTCCTGCACAATGGTGTCATGATCCGACAATACGGGGTGTAGATGGAATGACAGTAGCAATGAAGTTAGCTCGATATGAATTAAAAATTCCATCACAGTGGGAACACGATCCAACTATACAAGACAAGTTTGGAAAGACTGTTGCGATGAATTTGGCATGTAATGGACTAGATATTCCAACTCAGTGGGAACATAATCCAGCATTGTGTGATACTGGTGGAAGGACGGTTGCGATGCATTTGGGTCGTAAAGAAAAAGAGATTCCAAGAAGATGGGAACATAGTGCTACAATTCAGAACAAGTTTGGAAAGACTGTCGCGATGATATTGGCATGTAATGGACTAGATATTCCAACTCAGTGGTATCATGATCCGACAATACATGATGATAGTGGAATGACGGTTGCAATGTTGTTAGCTTAATGCGAGAGGAGTATTTCGCATAACTGGAAACATGATCCAACTATGTTAAATAATGATTGTATGACAGTTAAAAATATCATGTTGGATAATGATGCAGAAGTTCCTCCATTTTGGAAAATGAGTCACACAGAATTTTATAAATTGTACGAAAACGGACAGACATACGAATATATTAGACTGTGTAAACTGAAACAAACACGGTTGAATAGACAATCAACCATAGTTGGATCATGTATGAAATTGAAATCTAAGATATTGTTGGATGATTGATTTTTTCTGTGTTATATAATGAATGAGTGTTTTGGAAGAACGGAGGCGATGCTGTTGGCTAGTGGGAACATGATCCAATTCTGTAAGATGATGATGGAATGACAGTTGCAATGTGGTTAGCATACTGTGGAATAGGTATTCCAACTTAGTGGCTCCACAATCCGAAAATTGTAAGTAATGGGGCAATGATATTATCCCGCGATAGATAAATCAGAATTTGAAAGACTTTATAAAAGTAAATAAACATAAAGATATAACTAACTGTGTAAACTAAGATAAACGTAGATGGATAGATAGTTCGATCCTCTAAAAGCTAGGGTATAAATAGAAGATTGATTTTTTCTTTACACATAATGTTAGACAAACATGGAAGAACAGAAGCAATGTTGTTGGCTATCAGCGGAAAAGATATTCCAGCTCGGTGGGAACATGATCCGAAGATACAGGATATTTATGGATGTACGGTTGCTATGTATTTAGTTCGTGGTGTAAAGGAGATTCCAAAATAATGGGAACATGATCCAATTCTGTAAGATGATGATGATGGATGCACTGTTGCAGTGTGTTTAGCGAGACATTGTATGCCGATTTCAACACAGTGGGAACACGATCCGACGATGCTAGACGGACGTGGAATGACTGTTGCAATGTGGTTAGCTATCAACGGAAATGAAATTCCAATTCAGTGGTAACACTATCCGACTCTGTAAGATGATGATAGAGTGACAGTTGCTATGTATTTGGCTCGCGGGGGAAACACGATTCCAACTTAGTGGCTCCATGATCCAAACATTGTAAGTAATTGGAGATATACGGTAGCAATGTTATTGTCCAGCAATGGATAAGAAGTTCCTAGATTCTGGAACTTAGATAAATCAGAATTTGAAAGACTTTATAAAAGTAAATAAATATAAAGATATAACTAACTATATAAACTAAGATAAACGTAGATGGATAGATAGTTCATCCTTGTTCGATCCTGTTAAAATCTAAAAGCTAGGGTATAAATAGAAGATTGATTTTCTTCATCTTAATATAACATATGAGATAAACCACGACAGCTATGTAGTTGGCCTTTAACGGAAAAAAGATTCTAGTCCAACATTAACATGATCCAATTCTGTAAGATATGTATGGAATGACAGTTGCAATGTATTTAATAAGTAGAGGAAATATTATTCCAACTTAGTGGCTCCATGATCCAGACATTGTAAGTAATGGGGGATATACTGTGGCAATGATATTATCCCGCGATGGATAAGAAGTTCCTAGATTCTGGAACTTAGATAAATCAGAATTTGAAAGACTTTATAAAAGTAAATAAACATAAAGATATAACTAATTATATAAACTAAGATAAACGTAGATGGATAGATAGTTCATCCTTGTTCGATCCTGTTAAAATCTAAAAGCTAGGGTATAAATAGAAGATTGATTTTTTCTTTACACATAATGTTAGACGAACATGGAAGAACGGAAGCAATGCGGCTGGCTATCAGAAGAAAGGAGATTCCAGCTCGGTGTTAACATGATCCAAATATATAAGATATAGAAAGATTTACTGTCGGAATGTATTTAATAACTTAGGGAAAAAATATTCCATCTTAGTGGGAACATGATCCTGCGCTATAATGCAAAAATGGACATACGGTGGCAATGTACTTAATTCTGTTCGGTCGTGAGATCCCGACTCAGTGGGAACATGTTCCCACGATATAAAATACACATGGAACTACGATTGCTATGTGGCTAGCTGTCAATGGAAAGGAGATTCCGCCGCAGTGGGAACATGATCCAACTATATAAAATAAAAGTGGAAGTACGGTCGCTATGTATTTGGCAAGTTATGGAAATACAATTCCGCCGCAGTGGTAACACGATACTACGAGATATGATTACAGCGGAATGACAGTTGCAATGTATTTAGCTAGAGGCGGAAAGGAGATTCCGCCGCAGTGGAAGCATGATCCTACGATATATGATAACAATGGGAGAACGGTCGCGGTGTATTTGATGTATAAATATATGGTTGTTCCTCAGTTTTGGAATTTAACGAAATCAGAATTTAAACGATTATATAAAGGCGATTAGATATAAACATACAACTAACTATATAAACTAAGATAGACGTAGATGGATAGATAGTCCATCCTCATTAAATCCTGTTAAAAGCTAAGATCTAATATATAAATAGAAGATTGATTTTTTCTTTAGCAATAATGTCATACGGAATGGATGAAGATGGAATGACAAATGCAATGCGTATTGCAAGAAGTGGTGCGAAAGTTCCGACACAGTAAGAACACGATCCAGCTATGTAAAATTAACGCTGGACGACAGTTGCAATGTATATCGCTTCTGCTGGAAATGAGATTCCCGCTTACTGGGAACACAATCCATCAATACGAGACAAAGATGGAATGTCTGTTGCGATGTATTTAGCTTATTCTGGAAAAGAGATTCCGCCGCAGTGGGAACATTGTTCGTCAATGCAAGACTAAGACGGACATACAGTTGCAATGTATTTAGCTAGCAATGGAAAGGAAATTCTAACCCAGTGGTGTCATGATCCAGTTCTGTAAGATAAAAATGGATGGACTGTTATGGAATATTTATAATAAAATGGAAATGCTGTTCCTCCGTTTTGGAATTTAACGAAATCAGAATTTGAACGATTATATAGAGGCGATTAGATATAAATATACAACTAACTATATGAACTAAAACAAGCTGAGATAAATATATAGTCTACTCTCATTCAATCCTGTTAAAAGTTGAAATCTAAAATATAAATGGAAGATTGATTTTTTCTTTATCCATAATGCCGTACGAATAAGGAATGGCAGAAGCAATATTATCGGTGTGTGGTGGGAAGGAGGTTCCGGAAGGTGATCCGACGATACGGGACATTTATGGATGGACTGTTGCAATGCGTTTGGCTCTTCATAGAAAAAATATTCCAACACGATGGGAACATGATCCAAAACTATAAAATAATGATGGATGGACTGTTGCAATGCGTTTGGCTCTTCATAGAAAAAATATTCCGACACGATGGTAACATGATCCAGCTATACAAAATAACGATGGACACACAGTCGCATTACTGTTAGTACGTCACGGAAAGGTGGTTCCGACACAGTGGTATCATGATCCGACACTGCGGGGCGACGATGGAATTACTGTAGGGATGCATTTTGGTTATAGCGATCGCCCATTTTGGAACTTGGATAAATCAGAATTTGAAAGACTTTATAAAAGTAAATAAATATAAAGATATAACCAACTGTATAAACTAAGATAAATATAGTTGAACAGACAATCACTTCTCATTGAATCATGTCGAGAGTTAAGATCCAAGATATAAATGGAAGATTGATTTTTTCTTTACACATAATGTTAGACGAATATGGAAAAACGGAAGCGATGCGTTTGGCATGCAAAGGAAAAGAGATTCCTACGCGGCTGTACCATGATCCAACACTATAATCTAAGAACGGATGGACAGTTGCGATATATTTGGCATGCAGTGGAGAGGATATTCCAGCCTAGTGGGAACACGATCCGGCAACATAAACCAATACAGGAATGACAGTTGCAATGTGGTTGGCATGTAGTGGAAAAAGTATTCCAGCCTAGTGGAAACACGATCCAGCAACATAAACAGATACAGGAATGACGGTTGCAATGTATTTAACTTAATACGGTACAGAAATTCCGACTCAGTGGGAACATGATCCAGTCCTATATGATGAAGATGGATGGACAGTTGCGATATATTTGGCATGCAGTGGAGAGGATATTCCACCTTAGTGGGAACATGATCCAGCGACATAAACCAATACAGGAATGACACTTGCAATGTGGTTGGCATATAATGGAATGTAGATTCCCAGACAATGGTATCATGATCCAACTTTATAGAATACATATGGTGGTAATGTAGCGGCACAGATACGCGAAGAAGGACAAGAAGTTCCTAGATTTTGGAACCTAGATAAATCAGAATTTGAAAGACTGTATAAAAGTAAATAAATATAAAGATATAACTAACTATATAAACTAAGATAAATATAGTTGAAAAGATAATTCATCATAGTTGAATCATGTAATAAACTACTATATGGAGATTGATTTTTTCTTTACACATAATGTTAGACGAATATGGAAAAACGGAAGCGATGTGTTTGGCATGCAAAGGAAAAGAGATTCCTACGCGGCTGTACCATGATCCAACACTATAATCTGAAAACGGATGGACAGTTGCGATATATTTGGCATGCAGTGGAGAGGATATTCCAGCCTAGTGGGAACACAATCCAACTATATAAAATAGATATGGAACTACAGTTGCAATGTGTTTAGCATGCAATAAAATGCAAATTCCTGCGCAGTGGAAACACGATCCAACTATATAAAGTAAATATGGAAACACAGTTGCAATGATATATGCATCTGACGGAACAGAGATTCCAACACAGTGGTAGCATGATCCAACTTTATAGAATGCATTTGGTGATAATGTAGCGGCACAGATACGCAGAGAAGGATAAGAAGTTCCTAGATTTTGGAACTTAGATAAATCAGAATTTGAAAGACTGTATAAAAGTAAATAATAATAGAAATATAACTAACTATACAAACTAAGATAAATATAGTTGAAAAGATAATTCATCATAGTTGAATCATGTAATAAACTACTATATGGAGATTGATTTTTTCTTTATTTACAATGCTTGATCCGAGGAAGAAGAACAATTAAGGAATGACGTATGCCATGTAGTTAGCTCTTGATGGAAAAGAGATTCCCGCCTAGTAGGAACACGATCCAGCACCGTAAGACAAGGATGGTGTTACCGTAGCAATGATTTTAGTAAGTAGAAGAAAGGAAATTCCAACTCAATGGTAACATGATCCGACGCTATAATGTAAAAACGGATGGACAGTAGCAATGTATTTAGCATACAAAGGAAAAGAGATTAAAACATAGTGGGAACATGGTCCAACACTACAAAGTATGCGCGGAAAGACAGTTGCAATGTGTTTAGCTATGCGCGGAACGATTATTCCAACTCAGTGGGAACATAATCCGGTCATGTAAGATGATACTGGAAGGACGGTAGCAATGTGTTTAGCTATGCGCGGAACGATTATTCCGATCCGGTGGCGCCACGATCCAACTTTATAGAATGCATACGGAGAGACAGCAGCAGAACAGATGCGCCAAAAAGGATATCAAGTTC
>Ga0302215_10002538_pt1 | contig 12525 bp, 9 predicted proteins | sample II_Fen_N3_1_FD_194580 | JGI IMG/M metagenome (GOLD analysis project Ga0302215, IMG submission 194580) | Peat permafrost microbial communities from Stordalen Mire near Abisko, Sweden - II_Fen_N3_1 | ecosystem: Environmental > Terrestrial > Soil > Wetlands > Permafrost | place: Sweden: Abisko... | reverse complement strand
TAAGTTGTTGAACCAGGCGATAATGCAGCTGATGGGTTTGAAGTTTGAACCTTAACATACATGATGTCGGCATCTGTCTGGGTTAAAGCACTTGTTGCCGACCAGACAACCCCATCCCATACAAAATATCCTGATTTTCCCGGCGCTATGTTAAGTGTAGAACCTACAATTGACAACGAATACGTAGATGGAGATGCATTGCTTATTGTAAACAACCGTCCTACCGTTTTATTCGTTGGATCAGAAAGTGTGATACTGGCTGCAACAGTTGTTTGTGTAACCACCACACCGGAGTAGTTATCAACTAAAGCTGCAGGCAGGGTATATGAAGCAGAAACATCTGAAACTGCAGTCATCCCCAATATGGTAGAACCCGCATTATGCAGGGTAGCCACCGGTACCTTCATACCACCGATTCCGATGTTGCCGGGTAACTTCGCATAAATATCATTGCTGGTTCCGATACGCTTCCAATTGGTGGTATCTATGATTGATACAGTTCCTTTATTATCGATTACCCGTATCTGGGCACCAATGAATAAACTTGTTGTTAGAAATCCAAATAACAAGAATAATGGTAATTTAATATTTTTCATGCGGTTGTTTATTATTTCTGACGGATTTTACAGTGCACACAAGTTGGCTTCAAATTGTCGATAAATCATAAATATTGACTCCAATACAGAATTCAGGTAATGGAGACTAAATAATGTCGCAAGATTTTTCAGATTCTAATCATCAAAGTTTGACTCCCAGGGAGAAAAACTTTGATGATAGTTTCAAATTAAAAAACAGAGTAAAATTAATTATTGGATAAACCAGGTTATCTGATCCAATTCACTTCTATTTTATCATCGACGCTTAGAGCCCAATCTTGAGGTTCTGTCGCATTGGGTATTAAGGTAATTACCCCATCACCATCAATAGTATAATCTACTCCGGCAAGTAATTTTGCGCCATTTCTGTATGCTGAAGTTTTAAAGAGTTCAGATGGGAATGTTGCTGCTGTTACACCAGTTAACGGATATGTTAGTGCTGTAATACTGGCCACAGTAAAAATTTCATGTCCACCTACTACCAAATTAGAAATAAGCAATTTTTCTGTTGCACCGGTTGATTCATTATGCACCAAAAAAGTATATCCCACTCCTGCACCACCATGGCTAAGTGCCACATCACCTGAATTTGACGGAGCTACAGCAGTCACTGTAAGTCCATCCAGTGCAAATACTTTCCCTGTTGCATCAATATAAGTGTTGTCTGTTAACGTACCACCGAGCTGCCAGGTAGTGGTGGTCACATTTGCTGTCGTGTTGGTCAAAGTGGTTAAGCCGTTTGCCGTTTGTAAATACTTAATGGTTCCTTTGTTGTCTACTACTCTAACCGTGCCATTTAATGCTACGGAAGTTTTTTTAGCGACATCTCCTGCTACTTTTTGAGCATTGGCTACTGATGCCATTGAAAAAATTGCAAATACCACGCATGCAATTTTCATCCATTGTTTTTCTCTTGGTAAGTTCATTTTTCTTGAGTTTTAAATAATTAATAATACTGTTTTTTTATTTTAATTGAATAATCTTAATTTCATCATCGACATAACATGCCGCCTGGTCTTCTAAATCAATATGCGTATCATCCACCCGGGTAAACTCAACATTTATTCCATTACGATATACCTGGATTTTTTTTATATCCGTAATTACATTTGGAGTTGCAAATCGTTTTTGATTATTTGATGAGGCAATGGCAATTAATTTATACATCTTTGTAGCCATCATATCCTGTACCACCGTACTATTTGATATTGCTATATTTAAACTATCAACTAATGGAGATGATGTCAATAAATGGCCCAGTTCGTTTTTATCTAAATCCACTTGAACAGACTTGATCGTTGCTCCTGTTCCATTTGTTACTTTCAATATAGCACTATTGCTTGTAAGATCTTTACCAGCAATCCCACCTGCTGTAATGGTGTTGTTTACTACTTTAATAATTGAATCTCTTACGGTTGTATTTTGGTTAATGTAATTTGCTATTAAGGTCGATAATTCAGATTTATTGACCACTTGTATCCACTTTGCTAAATCAGTATTCCAGTAGTAAACACCTTTGGGTTCGGCTCCTTTCTCATTAAAAATCATCATCCCGTTCACAGGGGTACCATCCAATGTCCATTTAGTAACGTCGTCCAGTAGAATACGTGGTAAAAGCAGTCCTTTGGAAGTGCTTTCCAATTCTAGTAATGATCCAGCATTTATCGTTGCAGGATTATTACCAATTTTGGTCTGACCATATGTTGACATTGTAAACAAAGTCAACATTGTCAATAATAAAAAAATACACTTTTGCTTCATAATTATAATTCTTATTTGAAACATAATTAACTCACTATCTTTGAAGTAACATTCTTTAATATTTAATTGCCCAAGTTATCTTTCATACCATAATCAGAAAACTTATTTTATACTACTTAAGGTCAGATTGCCAACTTATTTTTGCTTATTAAAAATGAAGATAATCAATTCATCCCTGCCAATTTCGATGTATAGGGATTTCTATCTAAGCTATTCCTGACTCTTTTCTAGAAATTTAATGTTTGTTCTTCTGCTATTCGACGCATAATTGCGCGGATGTATATACTTGTTTTATTCGTTGGTTCTGGCAATTTGTAACACTTTCATATTGGTATTCGTTAGGTTGCAAACAATTGTTTCAGTTATGTTAAGTTTACATATTTGTTTTTTTTTCACTGAGAACTATTGTCTATCGCTTTCTCGCCCAGACGCCCTTCCTGTTTATTTTTTTATGAGTAAAAATTGTATTTTTGGAATAAAAATACAATTGACCAATTCAGCATCCTCATTATTATTCTTCAAGTTGTCATTACCCACACGAGAAGTGAAAAATATTTAATCAGAATTATTTGAAAAATCTATCTCAAATAACTGGAATAAGAAAAGATCACGCCGACCATTAATCGTACACCCACATAATTAAACAAGAATCAAACTATTGTCAACACTCTTTAGTGTTCTTTTAGTATTGCGCTGTCACCCCTAGCTTTAAATCACTTATTATCAGCATTATATAATCACGATTGGAGAATAATTCGTATTTTTATGTCATTAAACTCTTGCATGTTGTTGACTCTAAATAACTGTTGTGTAGTCAGTTCACATCTACTAAGTTGTTTTTTCTATCAAAAACGAGTATGTACGCTGGTCGTGGTTTCAACATCACCATCATTTCCTGTAAATTCAGTGCAATTGGGAAATATTTGTACGTAAATATACTTCATATTTAAATTGAAATAAACTATACATTAACATACACAAATATAATCACAATATTACACAATTCAAAACTTTATTAGACAAAAGCAATATAAATTGATTATCCGCAAAGCCTCCTAATCTAAAAAGGATAAATTGCGGTTGAATTTTACAGTAAAATAGTTTCAAAATTGTTTGTATAATTAATTGATATTCATTATATTTATAGTCTAAAACAACAGATTACCATCTCTTTTTTTAATGTTTGACAAAAGTAGAATCTAAAGATTAAAAAAATAGAAATTAAATGTATTAAATGGAAGATATCTTAAATAATGTTACACTTATTGTCATATTATATACTACATAGTGTATGAATTTATGCTACATAATATTAAATTTTATTAAGGAATAATGCTTGACAAATGCCATTTTTTTTTATTTTTGATTATTTTCCATCAAAAAAATCTTTATTTATCAGGCTTTCTTTTTGTAATCCGACAACGTATTCTGTGTACGTTTTGACTATAAATCATAAATTATGAATACTTCGTTACAAACTTGGAAGAGTTATGGAAACGGAATTTATTAGATGACCATAAGTCTTCCTTTGTAAAAGAAAATTCTACTGCCTTAATGTGTGAATTTTATACGTCTTTTCAAAAGTTATGTAATTCGTTTGTACTTTAATTTATAGAGATTTGTAATTTGATAATGAACTTAATATTTTTAATCACTCCAGAATCAAAAAATCGGATACTAAAAAGGTGGGGGAAAATCACAGTTCAAGACATAGGAATCGGTATATCTCATTAAAAATGGAATAAATATGCAACTGATAAATTAGCTAAATAAAATAAGAACAAGAGGTGAAAAAGGTGCAGGAATTAGATTTCAAATTGTCAGAGTCAACAGGCATTATTTGTGTTATATATCTGAATAGTTGATTATTCTTTTTTATAAATGAATGGAATGCAGATTTTCACGGATAAAATTATTTAAACGGATGAATACGGATTCTATCTCCGAAAAAATTGGGACTGATTGTAATATCTAAGTCTTTATCTTCTCGCCAAAGGCAAGATAAAATCTGTATCTAATTCGCTATATCAGCGTAAAACAACATGCTATTCTTTAAACTTATCTAATAGAGAGTAATCAGAAATAAATAAAATGTTACAATAGGGCCGGTAAAAGAGCTGCATTTATTATTGAATATCTAATATTGTATACGAAATAAATGAGACAAATATTGATGATAAATGATGATCATGCCGCAATAATAGTACAAAAGACGTTACTTGAAAAGACTGGATATAAAATTCAATCTGAATTGAAGTCAGTCAACATAATTGAGACTTTTCATAAAATTCAAATGGATCTTATCCTCCTTGATTGGCATGTGCCTAACAAAGACGAAATGGAAGTACTCTAACTATGATGCGGTTAGAAAATCGGCGTATCGTATTCGGAAAAAACTTGGAATAGATGAGAATGTATATATTAACTTATCTTTTAAAATTATTAACCCATCTAGTCGTCTTTATTTATCAGTAAGTTAAGGCAAAAGAATATGAAATTGGGCGAATTTCTGACTCAATTCTTATTTTTTGTGTGTACTTTATGTATATAACAAACAAGCACTTATACAAAATATATGTATAAGTGCTTGTTTTAAGCAGTGACCCAGGAGGGGTTCGAACCCTCGACCCACAGATTAAGAGTCTGTTGCTCTACCAGCTGAGCTACTAAGTCAGGTATGATTTTCTATAAAAATCATTGAAACGGCTGCAAAGTTAATCAAAAAATCACTTCGCAATCCATTTCTAGCAAAAATCTTGATTATTTTTTATTCTCAGGCGGTCGGCAAACCACCACTGTGATATGAAAGCAAGATTGATGACGCTCACGTACGGCTAGCAATTTGCATTCTTTTCGCATGTCAGTCAACACTTTGGTCATAGCAATTATCGGCGGCATGGTGCTTTCCAAGGTGTCTTTTCTGGTATTAAAAAAATTCTTGTACGAAATGTCAAATGTTGTGCCGTATAAATGAGCGGAATGGCTGGTTGCATTCCCGTTTCGATGGCTAAGTTTTGTTTGAGAATCCTCAGTTCGAAGCAACGAAGTAATTCTAAATTTATAATTATCTTTCTTTTTTTCTTCTAGTTGTTTCTGAAATCGATAGCCAATTTCATTCAATAAATCAACAGCTTCAGGGATTAAATAAGGCTGTGAATGAGTTAGCGATTTAAGTTGGTAAAATCTGTTTTCTGTCACCTCTGCCAATACTTGCTTTGCCTTCAGGCTGTCAATCTGCGAAAAGAATTGTAAATCATCAGCAAAAGGAGTTTTAAGTCCGTTCTTTTCAGCATGAATCAGTTGCTCTTCATTTGGGTCATTTAATTTATCGCTTGGCTGAATAGGCGCTGTTGCATAATGTACATGATCGCATTCCGAAACGTAGTTTGTCAACTGAGCAATTTCCTTCTTCTGCTTAATTTGTTTTACTTTTTTAGTAATTAAATATCCACCACCAGCAAGCGTAACTACAATCAAAACAAATAATAAAGAATAAAATATTCTTGTTTTCCTTTTCTTTCTTTTATACGACTTTTGGTAGGTCGGTCTGTAAGTCTTAACAGGTTTTCTAGGGTAAGGTCTTTTATTGTTTGTCATTAATTGGCTATTTAATCTGCAAAGTTAAGCTTTTGGGCAATAATTTTAAATAGCCAACAACCAAAAGTTATCAACAATCTGAGTCAATCTTTAATATTTTATTTTTTTTGAAATTTTCAAACATTATTATTTATAAATTGAACCAAGAATAATTCTCATATCCAAAACAAATGGTTAACTTTGCGCTCGAATCTAAAAAATATTCAATTACAATATGAAACCAACTTTATTTGTTCTTGCAGCAGGAATGGGAAGCCGATATGGCGGCTTGAAACAACTTGACGGTCTGGGACCTAATGGCGAAACTATTATGGATTATTCAATCTACGATGCCATAAGAGCCGGATTTGGAAAAATAGTTTTTGTTATTCGCAAGAGTTTTGAGGATGATTTTAAATCGGTAGTAATCAATAAATTTAAAGATTTGATTGATACCGATATTGTTTTTCAGGAAATTTCAAAAGTACCTGAAGGAACAACCTATAACCCAGAGCGTGAAAAACCATGGGGAACCAATCATGCCGTTTTGATGGGAAAAGAAGCAATCAATGAGCCATTCGCGGTAATTAATGCCGACGACTTTTATGGCAAAGAATCATTTGCAGTTTTGGCTGATTTCCTCAACAGTGTTGAAGGAAAAAAGAATGAATATTGTATGGTAGGCTACCATGTTGGCAATACCTTGTCCGAAAGTGGAGCTGTGAGCCGTGGAGTTTGTGTGGTTGATGAAAATCAATTATTACTAAATGTGGTTGAGCGCACTCATATTGAAGAAAAGAGCGGTCAGATTGTATTTTTAGATGAAAAAAACGAAGAAATAACGTTGAAACCAAACACTCCTGTATCTATGAATATGTGGGGTTTTACGCCCGATTATTTTGATTATTCATTGGAATATTTCAAAGAATTTTTGGCGGAAAACGGACAAAAATTAAAATCTGAATTTTATATACCACTGGCAGTAAACAATCTGATTGTTCAGAAAAAAGTAACTTGTAAAGTGCTTGATACACCTTCCAAATGGTTTGGTGTAACATACGCCGAGGACAGACCTCAGGTTGTATTAAAAATAAATGAGTTAATCCGCAAAGGAGTTTATCCTGAAAAGTTATTTAAATAATATCACAGTTTTATGGGAAAAATTTTAGTAACTGGTGGAACTGGATATATTGGTTCACACACAGTTGTAGAATTACAAAAAGTTGGTTTTGAAGTGGTTATTGTTGACAATTTATCCAACTCAAATATCGACGTATTAAATGGCATTGAAAGTATTACCGGCGTTCGCCCTGCGTTTGAAAACGTGGATTGTGTGGATTACGTAAGCATGGACAGGATGTTTGAAAAACATCTTGGCTTTGATGCCATCATTCATTTTGCAGCCAGCAAAGCTGTGGGCGAATCGGTTGAAAAACCACTGTTGTATTACCGCAACAACCTGGTTTCGCTTATTAATATTTTGCAATTAATGCCTATTCACAAGGTTCAGAATATTGTATTTTCTTCTTCATGTACTGTTTATGGGCAACCAGACATTTTGCCGGTAACAGAAGATGCTCCCATAAAATCAGCTTTATCACCTTATGGAAATACGAAGCAAATTTGCGAAGAAATAATCCGTGATACAATCTATTCAAATCCTTGCTGCAAAAGCATTATACTTCGATATTTTAATCCCGTTGGAGCACATCCTTCGGCTGAAATAGGCGAATTGCCTAACGGAACTCCAAATAACTTGCTGCCATTTATAACTCAAACGGCCATCGGACTTCGCAAGCAATTAAATGTCTTCGGAAATGACTACGACACACCTGATGGATCCTGTATTCGAGACTATATACATGTGGTGGATTTAGCTAAAGCGCATGTTATTGCGGTACAAAGAATGATTAACAATCAAACAACTAACCTGATTGAAACGTTTAATCTTGGAACCGGTCGCGGATTATCTGTTTTGGAAATAATTGACACATTTGAGAAAGTAAACGATGTTGAGGTTCCATATAAAATTGTTGATAGACGCGAAGGTGATATAGAAAAGGTTTGGGCAGACCCAACTTACGCAAATAACGTGCTAGGTTGGACTGCAACAGAGAGTGTTGAAGAGACACTCAGAAGTGCATGGGCTTGGGAATGTAACCTTGCTGAACGTGCTGCCAAAGCTGAATAAATTCACGTAATCAGTCAATTTTCAACACATGCTTTACCCTTTAAAATTCACCCCCATCCTGAAAGACAAAATTTGGGGAGGCACTAAATTAAGTACAATCTTTGGCAAAGAATCTGAATCGGATAAATTAGGCGAAAGCTGGGAACTATCAGGTCATGAAGGAGATGAATCAATTGTAACAAATGGTTTTTTAGAGGGTAACAATCTGACAGAACTCATAGAGATTTATATGGGTGAGTTGGTGGGCGATAAAATTTTTGACGAATTCGGGCTTTCTTTTCCTCTCCTTTTTAAACTTATTGATGCCGAAGAAGATCTATCCATTCAGGTTCATCCGAATGATGAAGTAGCTGCCGAGCGACACAATTCATTTGGGAAAACCGAAATGTGGTATGTTATCGATGCTGAACCCGATTCAGCAATGATTATTGGTTTTGCCAAGGATTGCGGTCGGGATGAATACCTCAATGCTTTAGATACCGACAAGGTAGAAAGTTTATTACACAAAGTTCCGGTTACGAAAGGCGATGTTCTCTTCATTCCTGCAGGAACGGTTCACAGTATCGGAAAAGGTATTGTGGTAGCTGAGATTCAGGAAAGCAGTGATTTGACGTATCGTATATACGACTTTAAAAGACTGGATGATGAAGGCAATGAACGGGAATTACATACCGAACTAGCTTTGGATGTTATCAATTTCTCCGCTTCCGAACATCCTAAAACTGCTTACAAAGAAAGGATAAATGAAATTACACCGTTAGTAACGTGTGATTATTTCACCACCAACATGATAAAATTCGACGCTGCCTTAACACGTAATTACGGCACAATTGATTCGTTTGTGGTGTATATGTGCCTTGAGGGCAGTCTTATTATTGAAAGTAACAACGAAAAAACCGTTGTAAACAAAGGAGACACTGTTTTGATTCCGGCAAGCATTAACGAAGTCGGATTGATTCCCGAAAACGAAGCAACTCTTTTGGAGGTCTATATTTCATAGTCACCAATTCCACTCCCCTCGACAGACGAACACTGAATTGAAGTACTATAACCATTAATACAAGTCCCTTTATACCAAAAACACGTGGTATAATACAAAAAGCATCTGCTATGACGCTAGAAGGATGTGATATGGAACCTAAAGCATGTGTATTTAGAGTAAAAGCATGTTGATTTAAAGCATAAATATGTTGATATAAAGTAAAAACATGTGTATATAAAGCAAAAACATGTTGATATGAAGTAAAAAACTGTTTAGTAATAGTAAAAACATGTTTATTTAAAGTAAAAACACATATATATGGGGCAAAATCAAATGCTTTAGGAGTTATAGCAAGTCATACTAGATCCCTACAGCACAGCCACGAAAGTGCACAAAAAGAGCAAAACAAATCAAAAAATATGATTTGCTTTTTATTTTGATTTCAACAATTCTTCCAGTTTTATCAATTCATCGCGATATTGTGCAGCTTCCAAAAATTCAAGTTTTTTGGCGGCTTCCTGCATGGCTTTTTTGGTTTTGGCAATGGCTTTCTCAAGTGCCGGTTTGGTCATGTACTGAACCACAGGATCTGCTGCAATGGTATGGAAGTTTTCGGGTTCAACATACGCATTAGGTTCTACTTTTGCAAACGAATTGCGTTCTCCTTTAATAATAGCCGTTGGAGTAATTCCATGAAGTTCGTTGTACGCAAGCTGTTTCTCTCGACGACGATTGGTTTCTGAAATCGTTTTGGCCATACTATCAGTAATTTTGTCGGCATACATAATCACCCTGCCATTCAGGTTTCGGGCAGCACGTCCTGCTGTTTGGGTCAATGAACGGTGGGAGCGTAAGAAACCTTCCTTATCAGCATCCAGAATGGCCACCAACGACACTTCTGGCAAATCAAGACCTTCGCGAAGCAAATTTACACCAACCAGCACATCATACACGCCACGTCGGAGATCTTCCATAATCACAACCCGATCCAACGTATCCACATCGGAATGGATATAATTACACCGAACTCCCATCTTTCCAAGATAATCGGTCAATTCTTCGGCCATTCGTTTAGTCAGAGTTGTAATGAGCGTACGTTCATTTTTTTCAGTCCGAAGCGTAATTTCTTCCAACAAATCATCAATCTGGTTTAAACTCGGACGAACATCGATAATCGGATCAAGTAATCCGGTGGGTCGGATCAACTGATCGACCACAATTCCACCACTTTTTGCCAATTCGTAATCGGCCGGAGTGGCACTAACGTAAATTGTTTGCGGGGTTAGCAGTTCAAATTCCTCAAACTTCAATGGACGGTTATCTTTCGCCGATGGCAATCTGAAACCATAGTCTACTAGATTTTGTTTACGGGCGGCATCACCTCCAAACATAGCATGAATCTGCGAAATCGTTACGTGACTTTCGTCGATAACCAACAGAAAATCATCCGGAAAATAATCAAGCAAACAGAACGGTCTCGTCCCGGGCAATCGTCCGTCAAAATAGCGCGAATAATTCTCAATGCCCGAACAATAACCCAGCTCTTTAATCATTTCCAAATCGTAATTTACACGTTCGTAAATGCGTTTGGCTTCATAGGGTTTGCCAATCGACCGAAAATAATCAACTTGCTTTGCCAAGTCAACTTCTATGAGCTGAATTCCCTGAGCAATTCTTTCTTTAGTTGTTACAAAAATACTGGCGGGATAAATTTTGTATGAATCAAAACTATTCAAAATATTGAAATTTATTGGGTCAACCGTTTGAATTTCTTCAATTTCATCACCCCAAAACACAACGCGCAGAACAAAATCCGAATACGCCAGAAAAATATCCACAGTATCGCCTTTTACCCTAAAATTACCGCGATTCAATTCAATCTCATTGCGGGTATAAAGGCAATCCACAAGCGTTCTCAAAAATTCATTTCGTACAACCTTTTGCCCCCGATAAATTTCTATCAGATTGCTGGTAAAATCCTCGGGATTTCCAATGCCATACAAACACGAAACCGACGAAACAACCAGCACATCCCTTCTACCCGACAATAACGCCGAAGTAGTGGCTAATCTGAGTTTCTCAATTTCCTGATTGATGGATAAATCCTTTTCAATATAAACATCGCTTACAGGCAAGTAAGCTTCCGGTTGATAATAATCGTAATAAGACACGAAATACTCAACAGCATTTTCGGGGAAAAAGGATTTAAATTCGCCGTACAACTGAGCAGCAAGGGTTTTATTATGACTCAATACCAAGGTTGGTCGTTGAACTTTCTCAACAACATTCGCGATGGTAAAAGTCTTCCCCGATCCTGTAACACCTAAAAGGGTTTGCGAATTTACTCCGGCATCCAACCCTTCCACCAATTGTTTGATAGCTTCAGGCTGATCGCCGGTGGGACGATAAGGCGAAATTAGTTTAAACGGCACAGCAAATTAATTAAATGAGGTGTTATCAATACTCTTTAGGCATGATAATCCAGAGAACGATATAAAGCGTTATACCCGGAAAACCTGCTGTAAAAAGCGACAATAAAGCATAGGCTGCCCTTACTAGTGTATAATCCCAGCCAAAATAATCGCCAATTCCGGCGCACACACCTCCTAAAATTTGATTTGAAGACCGTCTGAGTTTCTTTTCCATAATGCAATTTTTTATAATTGAAAACTATCGATAATTATTAAAATCTGGTTTAATTTTCTCACAAACAATTATCTGTTTTGAATACTTCAAACACAATGGATGAAATATATCTCCCAAAATTCCCGTCCACGGAATGGGATAGCCCTCGTTATCTCCCCAAACATTTCCCGGATTCAATTTTAATTTTGGCAAATGCAAGTCAAGTCTTTCGTGCAATTCAGCATACCATTCCATTGTAAATGAAGTATGCGGACGACAAATATAAGCGCAATTTCCAATAACCGTAAGGAAGTACCTTCGCAAATCTTTTCCTAACTTACCATCCAGCTGAGCAACCGCTCTGTGACCAATTTCAGAGTATCCCAGCATTTGTTTATCGCTTTTATTTAGTTTATGGAATGAATCCTTCCACGAATTCACACATATCTTAACATCCGAATATCCACCACCATGGTGATGCATAAAATAACAACGCAAATAATCTGCTTTATGAACCAGTGACAAATACTCATATGCCGAATGCAAAGGATATTCCGACAAAATATAGTTGTGCAGATTTGTTGGATTAATCAATTTCACATCGACTTCAGACACTTTTTGCAACGACTCAACTGCACGTTTTCTATTTTCACTCATCTCATTTGTGCCAGTCCAGAAACAATAAATTACCTCAGGGACTTCATTCACACTCGAATCGTCAAGAATGGGTGTTTTGCATAAAAATGTGTCTGAATACCTTTTAGGATTATATTTATATGGAAAAATAAACTGAA
>Ga0302215_10002537_pt1 | contig 12527 bp, 17 predicted proteins | sample II_Fen_N3_1_FD_194580 | JGI IMG/M metagenome (GOLD analysis project Ga0302215, IMG submission 194580) | Peat permafrost microbial communities from Stordalen Mire near Abisko, Sweden - II_Fen_N3_1 | ecosystem: Environmental > Terrestrial > Soil > Wetlands > Permafrost | place: Sweden: Abisko... | reverse complement strand
CTTACACTTAAAAACAGAATAGCCCTGTCGCCCATGCAACAATACAGTGGGGTGGATGGTAAACCAACTAATTGGCATTTAGTACATCTGGGCAGTCGTGCCGCGGGTGGTGCCGGATTAATCATTACCGAATGTACAGCTGTCTCACCCGAAGGAATGAACACATTGGCTGATGTAGGTCTGTGGAATGCTGAACAGGTTGAAGCATGGAAACCTATCGTACAGTTTGTACAAGAACAGGGATCAGCCATTGCCGTACAACTTTGGCATTCGGGAGGCAAGGGTAGTCATACACACCCCAACGAAGGTTTTAAACCTATGACCGTAGAAAATGGGGGCTGGATAACCAAAAGCTCTTCGGCTACCATGATGAGCGGTGTTGTTCCTGCAGAATTGACAGTGGCAGAAATTCAACAGATAAAGAATGATTTTGTAGAAGCAGCCAAACGAGCTGTAGAAGCAGGCTTCGATACCATAGAATTACATGCCGGACATGGTTATTTATTTCATCAGTTCTATTCGGCAGTCATCAATCACCGTACTGATGAGTACGGTGGAAGTTTCGAAAATAGAATTCGGTTTTTGATCGAAACCGTTCAGGCTGTACGGGAAGTAATTCCCGATACAATGCCTTTGCTCGTCAGAATATCGGCTGTTGATTATCTGGATATACCGGAAGCATGGACACTGGAAGATAGCGTGAAACTTTCCGGAATACTAGTCGAAAACGGAGTGGATTTTATTACGGCTTCGGGTGGTGGATTTGCTCATGTTGATAAATCGTTGGTTTATCCCGGTTACCAGCTTCCATTTGCAACAGCTATCAAAGAACAAACAGGCGTTCTGACCGGAACTGTGGGAATGATAACCAATGCACAGCAAGCCAATGATATTATCACCCAAGGAAAAGCCGATATGGTTGTTATCGCCCGGGAGTATTTACGCAATCCTCATTTTGCAATCAATGCTGCGAAGGAATTGGATATAGAAGCTGACATTCCCTGGCAATACAAAAGAGGGTATTAAAAAAAAGTTTACCCAGTAATCCCCTGCTAGCGTTTTTTTCAGAGATAGTCTCTCTCCAAGAGAGACTATCTCCGGGATAACGATTAAGTGGTAGAACGATTCAGGTCGTGCTACCTTTTTTTTTGCCTTCTCAGGGCAAAAGTACCCTTCCAAAAAGAAATTTGACGGATCAAATTATTTTTATGACCCGTCAAATTGAAAATGTTTCCCTTCCAAAAATAAATTATACGGGTCACATTATTTTTTTGACGGATCAAATTGAAAATAGTTCCCGTATAAAAAGAAATTATACGGATCAAATTATTTTTCTGACCCGTAAGATTTGAAAAAGTTCCCTTCTAAAAATAAATCTTATGGTTCACATTATTTTTTTGACCCATAAGATTTGAAATGTTTCCCGTATAATTTCTTTTTCTACCCGTCGGAAAAAGAAAAGGAAGGGAACTATTTTATTTTTGACCCTTATAAGGAGTAAAGTATTGGCAAAAAAGTACAGGATTCCTCAAATTGGTTCAGCATTATGATACTGAACTAATTAGGCACGAAAAAATTTGTACGGAATGGAAGACATGCATACTTTTGACAGCGTTAAACCTCAAAAAATAAAAGAATATGAAGACAAACATTGCAGTATTGCATTTGAAGACTAAAGAGCCACAGAATGTTTACAATCTGTCAGGCAAAGTGAATACCTGTATGGTAGCAGCTAAATCGACTTTCCCCACCCCCGACCCTACTATGGAAGATTTTGGTGTGGAAGTAACTAAACTGGACACGAACATTAAAGCCAAAGATGGCAGTAAACTGAAAAATCAGGCCATAATCGATCAGACCGATGTTGTGTACGGTATGCTGAAATCACTTATTATCTACGTAAACAAAATAGCCAACGGCGATATGGCTATTATCCTGCTTTCGGGCTTCGATTGTAATAACGACCCTATAGAACATGGTATTCCCGGCAAGGCGTTGATTAAACGAATAGAAGATGGTAGTGTTGCATGCAGTGCTAAAATATTTTTGGATGCATTGGCCGATGCCGATCGTTACAAAGTGGAAACAACCATTACCCCCGATGATGCCGATAGCTGGAAAACAGTGATCGACTTTGGCGGACTGAACCGCCTTGAAATAAGAGACCTCACGGCAGCCCAGAAAATCTATATCCGTGTGTCGGGTGGCAATACACATGGTTGGGGAGTGCCGAGCGAACCTATGGTGTTTATACCACGATAAATATATCTGAAAGATAGTCTCTCTCAAAGAGAGACTATCTCTATCCAACCAACATACCCAAAACAAAAAAAGAGAGTCTGCTCACCGGCATTCTCTCTTTTTTTGTCTATCCTGAATGTTCCATGGATTAGTTACAAATTACACGATCATAAAACACCAGATCTTTGTTTGCATTTGCTTCCGATATTTTCCGAAAGGCTGAAATCTGACCAATGTGATGAGCCTCGTGAATGGTCATGAAAGCAATTAACCCCAATAAGGTAGTATCCGGTATGGATGTTTGAAAAGGTGGCGGGGAAACTAATTTCTCCTCCGTCAGTCTCTCGATAGCTGCGAATAGTTCTACTGAAATGAGTTTCCATTTATCCAATAGTTCATCAATTGTTGGATAAGTCTGACCCGTTATTTGAGAAGTTCCTTTGTCAAACAATTGTGCATAAACAGGGTCCTGCCCTACTCCCGAAAGGATACTTGTCAAAGTCATTCTTGTATTCACAATGTGTCCGACCAGCCACTTTACCGAACTGACATGTTCATCTAATCCGAATTTGGCATTCTCTTCCGATATATTTCGCAAAACATTTTCAAATAAACTGTTTTGCAACTCAAGTTGAGCTTTAATGGGTTGAACTGATTTGTTTATCATGGCTTCACTCTTTCATAATTTTTAAATTAGCCTTTATAAAAGGCAGTCTGAAATAATTCAAAAAGTCTTCGCCAATACCTATCTCACGTAAATGGTTTTCGGAATAAGGCATGGTAAAAGGCAACTCTTCGTTCTGAGCAAAATAACCCGGTAAGTTTACATTACCAATGGCTGCACGACCTATGGCCACTATGTCGGCACCATATTCCAATGCCTTATTAGCATCCTCAACAGTTGTTATTCCGCCGGCACACACCAGGGGTAAATCTTTGTCGATACGCGTGCTGATATATTGAAGAGCAATTTGGTCGGGATATTTTATACTGGGTGAGTCGTACTGTAAGTGCGAAACATGCAGGTAATCGATGCCGTCGTCAGCCAGCCAATTGGATATTTGAATATTTTCGTCCATATCCAGTCCGGTTTCCATACCCATACTTTCGAAACTTATCCGAAAGCCCAGAATAAAGTCTGCCGGAACTCTGCTTCGACAAGCCCTAACTACCTCCCGGCTAAAGCGGGCCCGATTGACTAAATTTCCACCATATTCATCATCGCGCAAATTTGTCATGGTACTGATAAACTGGGTAAACAAATAACCATTAGCGCCGTGAAACTCAATACCATCGAAACCGGCTTTGGCAACCCGTTCGCAAGCGGTAGCAAAATCGTTTATAATGTCTTTAATTTGGGTTATTGAAAGTGCAAGAGGAGAAACAAAGCCCGGAATTTGTGGCATGAAATAACTACTCGCACTGTATGCGGGCGAACCTGTCAGTTCGGGAATGGCTCGCGATCCTCCATGACAAAGTTGAATAATGGTTTTGGCCTTATAACCCTTCAGCCGTTGGGCAAGCTGAGTCAAACCCGGGAGCTTACTATCATCCCCCACACTCAATTGATTATGAAAAGCAATAGACTGTTTCGAAATGGCCGAGGCACAAGTTATAACCATACCATAATCGTCTGCTGCCAATCGTTCGAGCCAGGCGGCTTCTGCTTCACTCACAGTTCCGTCGGGATTGCTTTGCGAGGTTGTCATTGGAGCAACTGCAAGTGCATTTGTCAATGTTTGCGAAGCGTTTCTAAGTTTGATTTCGGAAAATAATTTATTCATTATGTTTTAGTTATTAAGTCGGTTTAAAATTATATTTCGCAAAAATAAAGTATTAGTTATACCTTTGCAAGTAGTTACCGGAATGTGAAGTAGTAACAAATTGTAAAGTATCGTTTAAAATCAACTGTTTATGAGTAAAAGTATTTTTGAAATAACCAAATGTCCTATTACACGAACAATTGACCTGATTGGCGGTAAATGGACGTTCACCATTATTTATGTTTTAATGGGTGGCACAAAAAGATTTAAAGAGCTTGAAAGAAGTATTGACGGTATAAATACACGCATGTTGGTAAAAGAACTGAAAATGTTGGAACAGAACGATATTATTATCCGTACAGTTTATGCAGAAGTTCCTCCAAAAGTGGAATATTCGCTTACCGAAAAGGGAAAAGCACTTGAGGGAGTACTAATAGAATTGAAGAATTGGGGTAAAAAGTTTACAGCGGATCTTTAAACGGGTTTGATAAATAAGCAATCAAACAGCGATCGCACACTATGAGTAATCGTCCCGAAATATCCTTATCGGATTATCGGGACGATTTCTTTTTGGTTACAGTAACTAAGTCTTTGTAATAAACAACAGATGTTAATTAGCCCTAATTTATTCCAACATACGAAATTAGATTATGATTTATGACTATTTTCGGTAACTAAATCCGATTAAAATGAAGAAGATACGTTCAGTTATTGATTTCTATATGTCGTTTGCGTTTTCAAGTATTGCCATAACCTTTGCGTGTTTATACATTGTAGTGATCTGGGGCATTGGAACGTTTTTTCTGCTTTTTTGGTTTAAGATTATCACGCTTGCTATGATTTGGTATCTCACCAATATGTATAAAAATCACGAATTTTATTATTACAAAAATCTGGGACTGTCAAAAAGACTTTTATGGACTTCGACCTTGTCGATAGATATGATTTTATACCTCACATGCTTCTTCTTAACCCTGAAATTTAAATGATACATACGCTCGAAGTTGATAGTGTAATGCTTGATTTTGATACAAAGAAAGTTTTACAAAATGTATATCTGAAAAGTGAAACAGGAAAAATAACCGGTTTGCTAGGACGGAATGGTACAGGAAAATCGTGTTTGATGAATATTATTTATGGGGAACTTGTTCCGAATGACAAATCTATACGGTTGGATGGACAATCATTATTTGATCAAAACCGAAATCCAAAGGACATCAGATACCTACCACAATTTCGATTTATTCCCAAAAGATACACAATCAACCGAATTTTCGAAGATTTTGAACTCGACTTTGACGATTTTGCCGGACTATTTCCCGATTTTGAGAAATACCGCTCCTCAAAATTCAGAGATTTATCGGGTGGTGAGCAAAGAATAGTGGAAATATATGCTATTGTGGCATCGAATACAAAATTTTGTATGTTAGATGAACCTTTTTCACAGGTAATGCCTATTCACCTCAATACTATCAAAGGTTTAATTGTGAGAGAAGCGCAAAACAAAGGTGTAATTGTTACCGATCATTTGTACAAACACATTGTAGATATTTGCGATAGTCTTTACGTGATTAATAATGGAGAAGTTTATCTGACAAAAGAGTTGACTGATTTGGAAAAATATGAGTATCTGCATCTGTCTAAATAGAAAAAGCTCACAGTCAATTGAAATCTGCAACCGTTCCCACATTGGTACCAATTGAGAAGAAGAGTATCAACAAACCAGAGAAATACACAAAACAAAAAAAGAGAGTATGCTCCCAAAGCATACTCTCTTTTTATAAAGTCAAAATAACTGTAATTGGTTACATTTTATTAGCAATTTCCTCAACTTCCTTTGCTCCTTTGGCGTATAATTTTGCTTCATCAGGAGCCAACTCATGAAGCAATCGCAGAAACTCGCCTGCATGTACCCGCTCTTCGTTGGCTATATCCTTTAATACCTTTTGAGCTAATTTATTATCGGTTGATTCAGCCAACTGCATATATAACTGTGTTGCTTCATATTCAGCAGCTACCATAAAACGAACGGCTCTTATTAGCTCCGCTTCGGTAAGCTTTCTATCGTGTGCTAACCCCGAAAAGGGTGATCCAAATTCCGGCATAATCTTTTGTTTTTAATTGTTTGTAGTAAAAAAATATTATTTGCAGGCAAATTTGATCAGTTCTGCATTAAACTTTTTGGTTTCTTCCAAAAACAAACTATGTCCGCTCTTTTGAAAAGCAACAATTCGTGAATCTGGAATCAGTTTCTTTGTTTGCTTGGCTAAATCGTAAGAACATATTTTGTCTTTCTTACCGTGCATAATCAACGTTGGAATTTCAATCTTTTTCAAATCATTTCTCAAATCGGTATCCCGCAAAGCCATTAAGCATTTAGCCGTAGCATATGACGAGGCACCAAGATTTATGTCAGTCAACCACTTGCCAATTCCTTTGTTTAAGGTGTTTTTAGTTGCTGAGAATATCTTTGCAAAATTAGATAACAGCATAGGGCGGTCTGTATTATTCAATGCAATTAAATCGTCCACATCGCTTTGATGAATGTTGTAGGGAAAATCGTCCCGCTGAGTCCAACATGGTGTGGCAGCAGCGGCTAACACCAGTTTCGATACACGCATAGTTCCATACAATGAAACGTACATAGCAGCAATTGCTCCACCCATAGAGAAACCACACAAGGTAGCATCTTCAATTTCCAACTGATCCAACACCCGTTTAATATCTAAGGCATGAACGTCGTAATCATATGCTCCATAAGGTTTCGACGATCGCCCAAAACCACGTAACGTTATACCTATCACCCGAAAATTGTGATTGATCAAATCGTTGTATTGATATTCGTACATTTCGTCGCTTAGTGGCCAACCGGGTATAAGCACAATAACTTGTCCTTCGCCAGCATCGGTAATATGTAGGTGAACATTTTTTTCAACTTCAATATACTCTGCTCTTGCTGTTGGAAGTGTGATATTTTCTATTTTTTTTTCCATGATTGTAATTATTATGTGATTGTAATATGTTTAAGCTTGTTCGGTTATATAGTTATTCAGTATAGAATTCAATGAATCGTAATAAGATTTTAAATTCTTTAGCGTAATTTCCATGTCCTTTTCATCCGGAACTGTCACAGGCATTTCGTCTAAAAATTTAATCAACTCGGGATAATGATCTTTTATTTCCGTTGTGACCTGCATGATTTTCAAATTCAATTCTCTTTCAAGATCTTCATGCTCCTTCTGTTTCAATTGTTTATCGGTTAGATTTTTCATTATTGTGGTATTTGTAGCGAATCTTTGATTTCAAATATTTTACAGGCTTCGCTGTAAGGCATATTTAATAGCTTAGTTCGGGTGTTGTATTTTAATGAAGCTATTTTTAAAGTTGGAGAACTACCGGGAATTGCAATGAAACGAAATTTATCACTGGCATTAAATGGTTGTGTAGCCATATCGCATGTAAATTCCATACTTCCATATTGGTGAATTAAATAGCTCCAGTTTGCTCCCAGCACATAAGCCGGTAAGGGCCTGACAGTTGTTGAATTATATATATCGCCTGATAACCATACATAAGCGAGCACTACTCCACTCTCAACAACATCTTGTGACAAATCGGGAGCTGAAACACTGAAAAACCAATCGCCTGCACTACCCGACCATGATGTTGGGCTAAACCATTCGGAATAATATACTGCTGCATTTTGTCCATTGGCTCCAGTGGGTCCCTTTGGACCTTCATATGAACAACCTGTGAAAGAAATAATTGCAACTATTGAAAATAGATATAGAAAAATTTGTTTTGTTTTCATGATAAATTTTATTTGTTATGTTTCGTTTATTGTGTAGTGATTTCTATTCACTTTAATTCTTTGTATGATCCATTGACTTTTCGTCTATGGCAATGCCCAGGCCTTTTGCTATAGCCATGCCCAATTGTATATCGGCACGGAAAAAATGGCATAACTGGCGGTTTGTGATTTCTGCTTTTTTATCCCCACTGATACCTTTCATTGAACTTACAATGTTACTTATCAGATGAATCCGGTCTTGTTCATTCATTGCATTGCGATATAATAAGCCGGGTTGTGTAAAATGATCATCATCGTTTACGTTCCGGTCGAACCAATCGGCCACGTTCGACTCCTCAGTTATTTGATCCAGGTACATGGACGGCTCCCTGTAAGTTTCATCGGCAACAATATCGTCAAAACTATTGGGGCGGTAATTCGGACTTGCTCCACCATTTTCGCCCGTTTGCATATGTCCGTCACGTTGATAATTTGTCACAGCATACGGGCATTGGTTTACGGGAATTTGTTCGTAGTTAGCGCCCAGGCGGTAACGTTGTGCATCGGGATAAGATAGCAAACGACCTTGAAGTACTTTATCGGGCGAGTAACCAATACCATCGACAACATGGGCAGGGGCAAAAGCCGATTGCTCAACATCACGGAAATAGTTTTCAGGAATTTCGTTCAGTTCCATAATCCCTACATCCATCAACGGAAAATCTTTGTGTAACCAAACTTTAGTGAGGTCAAACGGATTCCATCGGAAGGTTTTTGCCTGCGCGTCTGTCATTACCTGAATCTTCATGGCCCATTTCGGAAATTCTTTTCGGGCAATGGCATCCACCATATCCCGTTGAGCCTGATCCAGGTCAATACCTTTCATTTCATTGGCTTCTTTCTCTGTGAAGTTTTTAATTCCCTGTACTGTTTTGAAATGGAATTTCACCCAAACACGTTCGTTGTTTTTATTGATAAGCGAAAAGGTATGACTACCAAAGCCATCCATGTTCCTGTACGAAAATGGTGTTCCACGGTCGCTCATAAGGATTAATACCTGATGCAAAGTTTCGGGATTCAAACTATAAAAATCCCACATCATGGTCGGACTTTTAAAATTGGTCATTGGATCACGCTTTTGAGTATGAATAAAGTGCGAGAACTTTTTCGGGTCTTTGATAAAGAAAACAGGAGTGTTATTCCCCACCAAATCCCAGTTACCATCTTCGGTATAGAATTTCAGGGCAAAACCACGCGGATCTCTTTCACTGTCGGCTCCACCTTTCTCACCACCTACTATGGAGAAGCGCGCAAACATCTTTGTTTGCTTACCAATTTCAGAAAAAATCTTCGCTTTTGTATAGTGTGTAATATCGTGTGTAACGGTAAAAGTGCCGAAAGCACCTGTTCCTTTGGCATGAACCACCCTTTCGGGAATTCGTTCCCGGTTGAAATGCGCCATATCCTCGTGCAGAAAATAATCCTGCAAAAGAACGGGCCCGCGGTTGCCCACCGTCATTGAGTTTTCAAACTCGGAATAAGGTCGGCCACTGGCTGTTGTAAGTTTTTTCTTCTTCATAATTAAGTAACTGCTATTATTTATTGATCTGTTTTTTCAAATAATAATCAGAGAAAGAGACTTGTAACTCGTAACTCGTAACTATTTCTATATTGAACTGAAAGTTAGCAGCATGTTCAGTCTTTGCCGTATTTGAGAAAAAGCAGAAGTACTTCCAGCTGTATGCAGGTTTTCCGGTTTTTTATAAACCCCTGCAAAAAATGACTTTAGCTGTTCATTAAATTCATCCGGACTTTCCAAATTGCTTAAATGACCTGCATGCGGGATAATGTGCATTGTTGAATTTTTTATTTTTTGATGCATCAATTCAGATACTTCGGGTGGTGTGATTTTATCTTCTTCACCTACAATAAAATGTACTGGAATAGTTATTTCGGGCAATTTGCTGCAGGTTGATTTACGCTGCGATAAGGCAAGCAGGGTTTTACTAAGCGATTGTTCGGTGGTATTCACTATCATTTCCTTTACGGCAGAAACGGCTTCTTTATGAGTTGTGAATGATTGAGGGGCAAGAAGATTCTCTATACTATTATTTACATACCTTTCCACACCAAATGATTTGATTTGTTGGATTGTATCTAAGCGTTTCTGTTTTACCTGTGGCGGATCGGCAATACAATTTGTATCGCACAAAACAAGTGCTTCAAAATGTTCGGGATATTTTTCGATTGCAAGCAAAGCAATGTAACCACCCATGGATAAACCACAAAGTGAAGCTTTCTCAATTTTGAGTTCTTCCATCAGATGAAGTAAATCTGTTACAAAGAGTTCAATTGAGAAGTCATCGGTTCCTATATCCGATTCGCCATGACCGCGAATATCGTACGAAATTAAACGGTAATCTTGTTTCAATGCATTCACCTGATTGTCCCACATCGTTTTATTCAGTGGAAAACCGTGAATGAAGATAATTACAGGAGATTGCTCAGATCCATGATCGGTGTAACTTACTACCAGATTATTTACAAGAAGCTTGATGTTGTTTCCAAAATAGCGCATAGTTTTCTTTTTTTTTGAATAGGTTGAAAAATCATAATTCTAAAATGTTTCTACAGTAATTGCACTTTTAGATACACCCAATGATGATAGTTGCTTTAAGACTGCTTCCATCATGGGTGGAGGTCCACACACATATACATGTTTTGTAGTTTTACTCACATAGGTTTTCAGAAAATCTTCCGTGATTTGTCCGTTGGCATACCCTTGGACCTTTTCGTCGGATAAAATATTGATGAAATTCTCATCCAATAAGTCTGTAAATTCCTGTTCGAGTAAGATATCTGCTTTTGTTTTATTGGCAAAGATGAGTTTATTACCAGCAATTTTATTTTTTACATGCAAATCTCTGAAAATGGAAATAAACGGCGTAACACCGGCACCTCCTGCAATAAATACACCTTCGCCTTTGTAGGAGATTGCTCCAAAAACATCATGCAGAATGAACTCATCTTCTTTTTTTATTTTCAGCAATTCGTTAGTTACACCATTATGTGCAGGATATGTTTTTATGCAAAACTCCAGAAAATCATCTTCGGGAAGATTTGTAAACGTAAACGGATTCTTTTTCCCTTTCCAATCGGGTTTGTTGATAGAAATGTGGATAGCCTGACCGGGAATGAAGTCTAACTCTTCCGGTTTTTCAGTAATAAGTTGCAACACATCGTGTGTGATATGCTTAATTGATTGAATCTTTACAATATACTGTTTCATTGGTTCAGGTTTATTTTATTATTGCATTTTAATATTAGTTAGCCGTGGAACCGGCAGTTTGATTAACAAGATAATTTTCCAACCCCATTTGTTGAATCTGTGCCCGTTGTATTTCGGCCCAGTCTACATGACCTTCTTCCATTTTAAGTATCCTTGTAAGCAAGTCTACAGTACCCTGATCATCTACTTCGCGACTAAGTTTTATGGCATCGTTATATGCACGCACTGCATGAAATTCATCGCCATTGTCGTTTATAATCATTTCCTGAACTGTTTTACCAATCTTCATCGGATTAAGTACGGATACTGTAGGTGCACCATCTAAAAACAGGATACGTTCAATCAGCCACTCGGCATGGAACATTTCATCCATTGCCTGTTTACGAATTGCCTGATGAAGCTTTGAATAGCCCCAGTTTGCACACATTTCCGAATGAACCATATATTGGTTTATTGCAGTTAATTCATCGGCCAACAGTGAGTTCAGCACAATCATTAATTTTTCATTACCTTTCATAATTGTATTTTTTAAATTGAATTTTAGATTCTACTAAATTTGAAAAGCAAAGTTATGAGACTATGCCTAGTGAAGCATTACACAATAATGGAGAAAAATTACATGATTCACACATCAAATAAATTTGGGAAAATCAATCCTATAAAAAACACAAAGGCAATAAAAAAGAAGTTTTTAGTGTTGAAGATCAAATTCATTTGATATCTTCGGTACTTAACTTAACCCTTTTATTGCCTTGTGTTGTAAAGTGGAACTTATAAATATGATGTTCACAATACAAGTGACTGATATTCCATTAATCTCTTTTCTTAGTCGGTACTATAAACATGGGTATGGTGCTTTTTCTCACCACATCTTCTGTAACGCTTCCCATAACGATGTTTTCCAACCATTTTTGGCTATGAGTACCCATCACAATAATATCAATATTTTCTTCTTTGGCTGTTTCTAAAATGCAATCGGCAAAATCACCTTCTTTCACAACAGTTCTAATAGTCATATCGCCCAGGTGATGCTTTGTTTTTTCAAGGAACTGCTTTGAAGCATCTTTCATAACAATACCGGTCTCCAATTGCAATGGCCCCATATTGAGATATGTAAGGGAATAAGCGACCAAATCAACAACTACATGAACAAGCACAATTTCTGCTCCCATAGCATTTGCCATTGTGAATCCCACTTCAGCAACTCTCTTTGCAGTCGGATCATAATCCAACGCAATTAAAACTCGTTTCATCGTGTTTGTTTTCATACTTTTAGTTTAATCTCTTTTCTTAGTCGGAACAATAAACATGGGTACGGTGGTTTTACGCAATACTTCTTCGGTAACGCTTCCCATAAGTATGTTTTCCAACCATTTTTGACTATGCGTTCCCATAACAATGCAATCAGCATGTATCTCGGTGGCAGTTTGCAAAATCATTTGTG
>Ga0302215_10002533_pt1 | contig 12536 bp, 10 predicted proteins | sample II_Fen_N3_1_FD_194580 | JGI IMG/M metagenome (GOLD analysis project Ga0302215, IMG submission 194580) | Peat permafrost microbial communities from Stordalen Mire near Abisko, Sweden - II_Fen_N3_1 | ecosystem: Environmental > Terrestrial > Soil > Wetlands > Permafrost | place: Sweden: Abisko... | reverse complement strand
ATTTTACCTGCGTTAGTTGATCTGCCGTAATGTAAGCGCGTAAAATCATGTTGTTGGTATCGGCAATTTTAAATAAAGCTTTCCCGGGAGCAGCCACCTCGCCCATTTCGGCGTATTTTAGCAAAACGGTTCCGTCAATCGGACTGGTGATTTTACATTTATCCTGTTGGTCTTCCAACTGTTTTATCTGGAATGTAAGACCTTCGCTTTCGTCAGTAATTCCTTGGTTGCTGCTTTCCAATATTGTTTTCTGATTGTCGAGTTGTTTCTCCAAAACGGAGATCTGTGCATTGATATCGTCCACCATTTTCTGATTGCCGGCATTGGCTTTAGCCAGATTTTCGGCACGTTTCAACTCAGTTTTTGCTGTGCTTATTTGTTGTTCAATGGCTGCAATTTGTTTTTTGATATCAGGTCGGCGACTTTGAATGGCTTTTCCGCTAGCCTGCAATTGTTTTTTGCGTAAATACAGCTGTGTGCTGTCAATCGTTCCAATAAGTTGATTAGTCGTTAGCACCTGACCTTCTTCCAGGTTGAGTGACAAAATCTGACCTGACGCCTGTGCCGAAACAATCACCTCGGTAGCTTCGAAAGTCCCTGAAGCATCTGCGTCATTCTTTGATTTTCCGCACGAAGCTGCAACTAATGCAAGACCTAATCCAATGATTAAAACTTTGGTATTGAATAATGTTTGTTTAATGTTTGCTTCCATATTATATCTTTTTAAATCGTAAATTGTAAATGAATAAATTGTCAATTGTTGATATTGTTTTTCAACTGATAAACACTCACTAATAGCTGAATTTCATGCAGTGCTTTCAGTTGTTTGGCCTGATCTTCGGCATTTATTTCACGAATCAAATCGGTTACGGTTAGTGTTCCGTTATCTACTTTTACTGACGCTGCTTGCTTTATATTCCCACGCAGCCTGATTATTTCATCGTCGTTGGTTACGGACGATTGTAGCTTTTGAATTTCGGCTTTCTGTTGTTTGTTTTTTAAGTCGGTATTAAAAAGAAATGTCTCTTTCTGGATTTCTACTGTCTTTTTATTTACTTCTATTTTATTCGTATTGTTTTTCTGAGAATAAAATCCGCTTAAATTCCACGATAAGCGCAGACCGCCAATGTAAAATGGCGATAATTCACTGTTGAACATATTCAAAGCGGGTTTACCAACACCACCTTGTATAAAAGCACCTAGCTTGGGTAAATTGCCGGCATTTAACTGTGTTTTTTGACTCTCGTACATTTTACTTTGAGCATCAAACAAAGCCAGTTCGGGGCGGCGAACAACGGTGTCGGTTAAAACAGCCAAATCAATTTCAGGTTTTTTAAGCTCAGTGCTCTCTTCAATTTTCAGACCTGTCATGGCCGACAGAACCAGAAAATATGATTTTCGGGTCGTTTTAATCTCTGTTTCGCGTTGGTCAGCATTGAGTTGTTCCACTTTTAATGCGTCAAGGTCGGTTTGGTTTGCCACTCCGTTTTGTTTGAGAGCCTTCATCCGGTCATAATTAACCTGCAATTCATTTTGTAAAATAGAGTTTTGTTTTAATTGCTCATTAAGCAGTAAAATGCCAAAATAGAGCTGGTTAACCCGTTCGTTGAGTGAGAATAAATCCACTTCAAGCTTTTTCTTTTCTACTTCAGTCCCGGCATTGGTGATTTTCTTTTGAGATGAAATTATTCCACCGTCCCAAATAAGCTGACTTGCTTCTATTACTGCCTGGTACTGGTCTTTGCCCATTGTTGGAATAACAATTCCCAGCTTTGCTCCAAGAGCTGCCGGAATTTGAGTTACATCGGACTGATAAGTGGCTTTAGCCGACAAAATTAGTTGTGGAATATAGCCTTTGTTGGCGTTGCTTATAGTATACCGCGACGTTTCGTCAATAAGTCCGTATTGTTTTACCAACGGATAATTGCTTCTGGCTTTACTCTGACATTCGTCCAGCGTTATGCTTTCTCCGAATGCCAGAATAGGCAGGCAGATGAATAATAAAGTGTTTAAAATCAATTGTTTCATTTTGAAATGATCTTAGGGTTTTATATCGTTTAAAATAACTTGTACATTTTCTTCACGTCGGTGAGCTAGCAGCTCTTTGGTCTGTTCGTCGTCGAGCTGCATAATGTTTTTGGCAATAGGTATCAGCATAAAAAACCCAGCATTCAGAGTAACCATGGTGATAATAATATCTATGAGCTCAATTTTTCGGGCACGTCCTTCGGCAATTTCTTTTTCCAGTTCCTGACTTAGTTTTGTGAACAGCTCAAAAGGCACAGCTTGCAATTTGTTTCGTAAATTCTTGAGGTTCTCAGGCAAGCGTGCTAATTCTGTGGCAACCAACAGTGGCAATTTTGGATTCTTCGTGAGCAAATCGAAATGTGATTCAACAGCATGTCTTACCTTTTCCGGAAAAGGTATATTCCCGAAATTCTGTGATGCGTACAAGTTTTCGAAAAGCATCCTGAACTTTTGCTCAAAAATTGTATTGAAAAGATTCTCTTTTGTTCTGAAGTAGTAATGCACTAAGGCTTGATTGCAACCCACAGCCTTGGCTATTTGTGTAGTCGATGTTGCAGTAAATCCTTTTTCTAAAAACAATCGTTCGGCTGTTTCCAGAATAATTTGTTCCATTGAAAGTTCACTTTTAATATCCATATTTAATATATGTATTTAATAGATCTATTAATTGAATGCAAAGTAAGCCGATTTTGTTCGAATAATATTCGAATTCAGTCAGTTATTTTATAAATGGGAAAAAGTTTAACGTTGTAGGCGTTGCTTTTATGCTTTCAGTAACCGAAATGTAGCACCAAGATGGTGGATAATGTCGCTCGCAATGAGCGATTCCTCCGATTCGGTTTTCGCGGCCAAATCGCCTGCCATGCCGTGAATAAATACGCCCACTTTGGCTGTTTCTTCCGGCGAGTAGCCCTGTGCCAATAGTCCGGCCAGTATTCCTGTGAGCACATCGCCACTTCCGGCTGTTGCCATACCAGAGTTTCCGGTGCTGTTGAAAAATAGTTTACCGTCGGGGGTGGCAATAACTGTGTAGGCACCTTTCAGAATAATATAAATGCTGAATTGTCGGGCAGCTTCTCCGGCTTTCTGCATTCTTTCGAAAGAGTTGCTGCATTTGCCAAACATCCGTTCAAATTCTTTGGGGTGAGGAGTGAAGATGCTATTTTGCGGAATAAGTTCCAATAAATAGGGTTGCTGACTAATAATATTCAATGCATCAGCATCTAATATACAAGGCGTTTCCTGCTGTCTCAGAAATTGTTCTAACATAATGCATGTCTCCATTCCCGTTCCTATTCCGGGACCTATTGCTATGGCACTGTATTTCTCGGTGGCTGGAAGTTGCGTAATTATATCTGTGTTTTCGTCCGAGTGAAAAATAACTTCCGGAATTGCTGTTTGCACAATCGTTCTGTTACATCCCGGTCCGTGAATGCTGATTAATCCAGCTCCACTGCGTAATGCAGCTGTCGATGCCAACACTAATGCACCTGCCATACCATGACTTCCAGCCACTATTAATGCATGTCCGAAAGTACCTTTGTGCGAAAACTTCTGTCGTGGTTTTAAAATAGACCGAATGTCTGATTTGTCGAGGTAATAAAAAGCAGATGCTGTTTCAGCAATGGCTTGAGGATGTGTGCCAATGTCTAGCACTTTCCATTCTCCTACAAAGTTCTCATTTTCGGGCAATAAAAAAGCCAGCTTTGGAAATTGTAAGCTGAAAGTGTAATTGGCTTTAATAATAATGTCTTGTTCCCCCTTTGAGGTTAGGGGTATATCGCCCTGCAATCCTGATGGAATGTCAATGGAAATAACCGAACAGCCACTTTCATTTATCCAATGTACAGCATCAGCAAAAATACCGGTTAACGGGCGGGTCAATCCGGAACCGAACAGTCCATCGATAATTACGGTGTTTGCAGTAATCGTTGGTGTATCAAAACGGTCTGTCTGTTCAATAACCACTGTCGGAAACCTGTCCAGCAAGCGTTGTCGATTCGTTTCGCTATCGGCTGATAGCTTTCCGGTATGCAGCAAAACAACCTGAACACTAAATGTCGATTGTAAAAGCATTCGGGCTAATGCCAGTGCATCGCCGCCATTATTTCCGGGACCGGCAAAAATCAATATCTGCTTGTTCGATTCCACTCGTCTCAGCACTTCCATGTAAATTTTTTGGGCTGCTCGCTCCATTAAATCAATAGAAGTTATCGGTTCGTGTTTAATGGTGAATTCATCAAGTTCACGAATTTGGGATGTGCTGAAAAATTTCATGGCGGTTAGTTTAGAATTAAAGCGCGTTCCATTTTGTGTCCAACCATTTTTTTTGTTGTGTTGGAGTCAAAAATGTCCAGGCCACAATACGGCTGATTTTTGTTCCTTGTCCCATTTGAATGGTTTTAATGTCAGTGGCTTTTGCCAGTTTAAGCGCGTCGATAATTGCCGGAAGATGTTCTTTTTTTGAAATCAATGTGCTAAACCAGAAGCAATTTTCGGCAAATTGCTTGCTTTGGCGAATCATGTTCCGCACAAAACGTTCTTCGCCACCGTCGCACCAAAGTTCGTTGCTTTGTCCGCCAAAATTGAGTACCGGAGTGGTTATTTTTTTATGGTTAAGGCTGCTGAGCTTGCGGAGTGTGCCTTTTTGCGCTTCTTCGAGCGACGAGTGAAATGGTGGATTGCAAATAGCTACGTCGATAGGTTCATTCCGAAGCATAATGCCATGAAAAATATCGTTCGGATTTTCCTGAAAACGTAGTTCTACATTGCGTTTCAGAAAAGCATTGTTTGTAATAATCTTATTGGCCGATTCGAGTGCAGCTTCTTCAATATCAGCTCCAATAAACGACCAACCGTATTCTTTGTTCCCGATAACCGGATAAATACAGCTTGCACCAACGCCTATGTCCATACATTTTACCTTGTAACCTGTCGGTATTTTTCCGTTGTTGGAACTGCCCAGCAAATCGGCAATGTAGTGTATATAATCGGCCCGACCCGGAATGGGCGGACACAGAAAACCGCTTGGAACATCCCAGTAAGAGAGCGAGTAATACTGTTTCAATAAAGCTTTGTTCAGCCATTTTACGGCTTTAGGGTTCGCGAAATCTATTGTTTCAGCACCTGCCGGATTCAATTTTACATATTTAGCTAACTCAGGGCAAGCCGCCGTCAGCAACTTGAAATCATAGCGCTCCCGATGTTTATTTCGTGGGTGTAAAACAGTTTTTTCGGCCGGACGTTCTTTTTTTATTTCAGACATGGGAGTTTTTTTTTGTTATGTGTGACGCAAAGGTAATCAATGTTGTTTGTAGTTCCACAATTTCTATCAAAGTTCTACAGTATGAGTTATTTAAATTTAGTCATCCTCTGAAATTTATCGATAGCTAAATGTATAAATGCTGTGTAAATGTATAAATATGTGTTTAAAATGTTGTGAATCAAAACATTTAGTCTACATACTTGTTTCATTACTTACTGTTCGTACCTCGTAGTACGGAAATTAAATTAAATAATCAAAGAATATGCAACATTCTCAAAACACAATTTCAGAAAAATCAGAGTCTTCCGTTGAAGAGGGAGAGTCAATTTTACCATTCGAAAATTTTATTCAAAATTTCAAAAACACACTGAAAAAAGTCTTTCATGAAGAAAATGACGTGGACACAATGGGTATTACCCGTGGTATTTCGCCTGAAGTACTCGGACAAATCATGGATTGTAACCCTCTTTCAGTAGCCATCCCTACCGAATATGGTGGTCGTGGCGGAATAGTACAGGAAAGCCTGCAACTGCTGTCGGCTGCGTCATACGAATCACTCGCATTATCCTTAACGCTGGGGATCAACAGCGCACTTTTTCTGCAACCATTTGCTAAATACGGACAAGATGTGGTAAAACCCGAGGTTTTTGGTCGTTTTCTGAACAATCAAAACATGGGCGGATTGATGATTACAGAGCCGGGCTTTGGTAGCGATGCATTGAACATGCAAACTTCTTTCAAAGAAGAAGCCAGTCATTTTCACCTTACAGGTACAAAACACTGGGCCGGACTCACCGGACAAGCCGATTATTGGTTACTTACGGCTCGCAAGCAAACCGAACAAGGTGGTTTGCAACGCGATATCGACTTTTTTGTATGTGATAATACCAACCCAGCTCAAAACATTTATGTGCAGGAGCGTTTCGAGAATCTTGGTTTGTATCAAATTCCTTATGGTAGAAATATCATTGATGTAAGAATTCCCAAAATTCAACGACTTATTCCGCAAACAAATGGTGTGCAAATGATGCTGGATTTATTGCACCGTAGCCGTTTGCATTTTCCGGGCATGGGCTTAGGATTTGTGAAACGGATGCTCGACGAGGCCATAGCTCACTGTCAGCAACGCTTGGTAGGCGGACGTAGCTTGTTTTCGTACGATCAGGTACAACAACATTTGGCAAAACTACAAGCCAATTTTACCATAATCTCTGCCTTTAGTAAACACAGTTCGGGCATTGCAGGTATCGAAAATGACCTGACCGGACTTGGACTCGAAGCTAATATCATTAAAACTGTGACAACAGATTTGATGCAGGAATCGTCGCAAACTCTGCTTACGCTGGTGGGTGCCAAGGGCTACAAACTCAATCATATTGCCGGTCGTGGTACGGTAGATAGTCGTCCATTCATTATCTTCGAAGGTTCTAACGATATTTTGTATGCACAAATTGGTGAAGCAATTGTGAAATTGATGAAAACAGCCAAGGATAATGCATTTTATGCATATTTGGAAGCGCATCGGTTAACCGAAAAAGCGGCTCAGTATCTAAAAGATTTGATTAATTTCAATATCGATTTGCAAATGCCACAGCGCAAACTGGTAGAGCTCGGACGTGTCATGAGCCGTGTGGCTTCAATGGATATGGTGATTAAGCTGGGAGATGCAGGTTTTAGACACAATTTGGTAGAGGGTGCTGTTTCTATGCTTCGTCAGGAAATAACCACGCTTGTTAGTCAGTTCTCCTATCAGCAACCAACCAGAGTAGTTGAAGATTATCAGGTTGATAGCTCGTGGAATGATTTTATTATTGCTTGATAAATAAAAAACAAGAGTATAACAGAACCGCATAATTTGGATTTTCCGGATTATGCGGTTTGTTTTTAAGGATCCTTGCTTTGTTTTATAATCGGGTTTCGTGACTTTCATGCCCTACATGAAAATCGGAAAATTATTATAGTTACAAAAAAATAAGCGAATATACGAACACGCGCATTATCATACCGCATGCTGCTACACATCCGAAACCCGAAGAAAAGCCTGTTGAAGTGAAATAAGAAATTATTCTTTACTAAGAGGGTGTCCAAAAAGAGAACTTTTTGCATTGTTGGATGTATTTCTGTTCTCAGGATGGCATTACTAATTCAATTAGTCAATACATTGACACAATTCAACTCTGATTTTATTCTAATCAGACCTAGCAGGTTTCCAAAACCTGTTAGGTCTTGAAGTTAGGTCTTGAATAAATAAGGAAGTTGACGCTACAACTCAAAGTTCACCTCGTCAATAGCTAAAAAAACAAAACCGCCCAACCTGAAATTTTCAGGTTGGGCAGTTCTTATTTTATTTCCCTTTAGGGGCTAGGTGTTCTGTTATTTTACTTCTTCAAAGTCAACATCAGTTACATCGCCTTCTTTGCTTCCGCCTTGAGCCTGACCACCTGCGTTAGGTTGATCCTGGCCTTCCTGAGCATTTTGAGCGTTGTACATTTCCTGACTTGCAGCCTGGAATGCTGTATTCACTTCGTTGGTTGCAGCATCAATAGCATCAATATCCTGAGCTTGGTGAGCCGTTTTTAATTTTGCCAAAGCAGCTTCGATTGGACCTTTTTTGTCAGCTGGAATTTTATCGCCAATTTCGCTCAATTGTTTTTCAGTCTGAAAAATCAAACTGTCAGCATGGTTCAATTTGTCGATTTTTTCTTTTTCCTTAGCATCAGCTTCAGCGTTTGCAGCAGCCTCGTCTTTCATCCGTTTGATTTCGGCATCGCTCAAGCCAGATGATGCTTCAATACGAATACTCTGAACTTTTCCGGTTGCTTTATCTTTGGCTGAAACATGTAAAATACCATTAGCATCAATATCAAATGTTACTTCAATTTGTGGCTCGCCACGACGAGAAGGCATAATGCCATCCAGATGGAAGCGACCTAATGATTTGTTGTGAACAGCTGTTGGACGTTCGCCTTGCAATACATGAATTTCTACTGAAGGTTGGTTATCGGCCGCAGTTGTAAATGTTTCCGATTTTTTTGTTGGAATGGTTGTGTTCGACTCAATTAATTTTGTCATTACACCACCCATTGTTTCAATACCCAACGAAAGTGGAGTTACATCTAACAACAATACATCTTTTACTTCACCGGTCAATACACCGCCTTGAATAGCAGCACCTACAGCCACCACTTCATCAGGGTTTACACCTTTTGAAGGAGCTTTTCCGAAGAATTTTTCAACGGCAGCCTGAATAGCCGGAATACGTGTTGAACCTCCAACAAGAATTACTTCATCAATATCACCAATGGTCAAACCTGCATTTTTCAAAGCAGTTTTACATGGTTCAATAGTACGTTGAATTAAATCGTCGATCAGTTGTTCGAATTTTGCACGGGTCAATGTGCGAACCAGGTGACGTGGCACACCATCAACTGGCATGATATATGGCAAATTGATTTCTGAAGAAGTAGTGTTCGAAAGTTCAATTTTTGCTTTCTCGGCAGCTTCTTTCAAGCGTTGCAAAGCCATTGGGTCTTTACTCAAATCAATTCCGCTGTTTTCGTTTTTGAATTCCTGTACTAACCAGTCGATAATACGGTGGTCAAAGTCATCACCACCAAGGTGAGTGTCACCGTCGGTCGATTTTACTTCAAATACACCATCGCCAAGTTCAAGTACCGACACGTCATGAGTACCGCCACCGCAGTCGAATACTACAATTTTCATGTCTTTGTTGGTTTTATCCAAACCATAAGCCAATGCAGCAGCAGTTGGTTCGTTTACAATACGACGAACGTTCAAACCTGCAATTTCGCCGGCTTCTTTAGTAGCCTGACGTTGAGCATCGTTAAAGTAAGCCGGAACGGTAATTACCGCATCAGTTACTTCAGTTCCAAGATATTCTTCAGCTGTTTTTTTCATTTTTTGAAGAATGATAGCCGAAATTTCTTGTGGTGAATACAAGCGTCCGTCAATGTCAACACGCGCTGTGTTGTTGTCGCCTTTTACCACTTTAAATGGTACACGAGCAATTTCTTTTGTTAAACGGTCGTAGGTTTCACCCATGAAACGTTTGATAGAAGATACGGTTTTTGTTGGGTTGGTAATGGCCTGACGTTTTGCAGGATCACCTACTTTACGTTCGCCACCATCAATAAATCCAACTACTGAAGGTGTTGTACGCTTGCCTTCGCTGTTGGCAATAACGATTGGTTCGTTACCTTCCATTACAGAAACGCACGAGTTTGTGGTTCCTAAGTCAATTCCAATAATTTTTCCCATGATGTTTTTTGAGTTTATATTAATAAGTTTGTGTTTCTGTTTTTATAACTACGCTTCAGTTTTTACAAAGCGTATGCCAACCGGCTTATTTTAAATATGACTTGAATTTTGACAGAAAAAGTCAGAAAAAAAGAAGCAAGGCAGAAAAACTGGCTGACAAAAGGGCAGAAATTGGCAGAAATCAAGTTTTTTAGTTGGTTGTCCTTCCGACGTTATTTGCTTCGTATCATTGTTCGTTAATTATGGTCAACAACAAATAACTATGAATAACCGGTATGAACGGCGAAGCCAACTAACTAAAAAGTTTTACCTTTGTATCAAACTCAGCACATATGGCACATGTATATTTGGGACTTGGAAGTAATTTAGGTGACAAAAAGCTTTATTTACAACTGGCAGTGGAAATGATTTCATTGGAAATTGGAACGGTTGTTTGTCAGTCGGCTTTTCATTCATCTGAACCTTGGGGTTTTAGCTCAGGTAACGAATTTCTGAATGCCGTGGTATTAGTAGAAACAGATCAGTTGCCAATGGAACTACTGAAAAAAACGCAAAATATAGAGCGCAGGTTGGGACGTACTGAAAAATCGACAACAGCTTATGTCGATCGTCCAATTGACATTGACATTTTGCTGTACAATAATTTAATTATAGATGGACCCACATTAAAAATCCCGCACCCATTAATAACGGAGCGGGATTTTGTACTTATACCTTTAGTGGAAATTGCACCTGATTTGCTAAACCCTCTAACGGGGTTAAAATACGGTGAAATTATTCTTCCATAATCGTGTTTTCTTCTGCTTTATCAACAGCGCTTTCATATTCTTCCAGCACTTTGACTGCTTTTTCAAAATCCTGCTCGAAAACAACCAATCTCAATCCGTCGTTAATTTCGCTGAACATGGGCAGTAATTCAACGGCATTTTCATTGTTTAGGGTACTTTCTATGTTGTTTTCTTTCAAAATTTCCTGGTCAAACATTGCTTCAACCATTGTTTCGTAATTTTTTAGGGTGATTAGTTTGTCTTCCATAGTAGTATTTTTTTTGTGGTTGATAATTTTGGATAAATGGCTCTTGTTCGCTACAAATATAACACTTTTTATCTCATTTAGGTTTTATTCGTCTAAACTTTTCGGACTTAAATTTTTAGATTCCCGAATCCTCAATTACTTGCCTGTAAGTGAATCTTTTTTCTTACTTTTGCATAAATAATTTTTTTGTACAAAATCTCACGTTATAATGGATACCGACCAACTGCCCGATCATATAGTCTATAGCCCTGCTGTTATTGAATTTGTGACTGTTACGGCCGAAACATGTCTTTTTCTGGAACATACTACCGAATTTTCACGAACTGATTTTATTCAAAAAATCGTAAAGATTCTACCGCTTTTGTACCTGAAAGCATCGTTGCTCGATGTGCCTGAGGCGGTTTACGATGATGAAGTTGAGCATTTTGTGTTGGAGGATGATTATCTTTATATCAAAGAGCAAGTGGAACAACTGCTTGGTGCCGATGATTCCTATCTCGAAACTTTCCACCCGGATATGGCCATCAGCGATACACCGATTGCCGTATTTATTTCCGAAAATCTGGCTGATATTTATCAGGAACTAAAGGATTTTGCAGCTAATTATCAATTGGGCGATATTGATATCATGAACGATGCTCTGGTTGCTTGTCTGGTTGCTTTTGGTGAGCATTGGGGGCAAAAATTATTGAATGCATTACGGGCATTACACGCTATCCGCTTTAGTTTTGATTTTGGTAAGGAGGATGAAGAGGATGAACTGGCCGCTAAAAAATCAATTGACAGAAACACATTTCTCAATTTCTTGCACGACGATGAAGATGAATTGAGCAAGCTACTATAAAAAACGATATGTTGAAAACCAAGATAACAAAAGATGAGGTGAATCAGTTGCCGGTGATTGTCTTCGAGGGCAAAATTACCTTGGTGGACGACTTATCTAAAATTCAGCCGGCTATTGAAGAGCTCCGAAAAAGCAAAATTGTTGGGATTGATACCGAAACAAAACCTTCATTTACTCGTGGCACACATCATAAAGTATCATTGGTTCAAATTTCTACCCTTGAGCACTGTTTCCTTTTTCGTCTGAATAAAATTGATTTCCCGGCTTCGTTGGCAGAGTTTCTGGCCGATGAAAATATCAAGAAAATTGGTCTTTCGCTTCGTGACGATTTGGCGGGTTTAAATAAGCATCATAAATTCAAGCCTGGTAATTGTGTTGATATACAAACAATTATTCAAAATTATGGTGTGTTGGAGCTGGGCCTTCAAAAGATATATGCCATTCTTTTCGGCAAAAAAATATCTAAGTCGCAACGGCTGACAAATTGGGAAAACCCTGAACTAACGGAGCAACAACAGCGCTATGCTGCCACTGATGCCTGGGCAAGTTTACAGATTTACCTGCAATTAATGGAAGAAAAAAAACTCACCAAAAAACAACTTGATAAAATCTTATTTCAACAGGCTGAGGAACAACGGGAATTGCGTGAGCAACAAATCGCCAATCGACAAGCTGAATTGGAAACAAACTCAGAAGACTCTAACTAATTTTCGCTCTTAACTATTAATTCTCAACTATCAATTTATAAAATGATTACCATACAATTAAAGCCAAAAAAAGAAGAAAGTCTACAACGTTTTCACCCATGGGTGTTTTCTGGTGCCATTCAGCGCATCGAAGGAAAAACTACCGAAGGCGATTTGGTGGAAGTGCTTGACAGCAACCGTAATTTTTTGGCAATTGGTCATTATCAAATTGGTAGCATTGCAGTTCGTGTTGTGTCTTTTGAAAATTCAGAGATAAATGATGACTTTTGGGCAAAAAAAATCCGGAATGCCTACGCCATGCGTCAGTCACTCGGACTGGTAAAGCCTGGATTCAATAATACTTATCGCCTGGTTCATGGCGAGGGTGACTCCTTGCCGG
>Ga0302215_10002531_pt1 | contig 12541 bp, 5 predicted proteins | sample II_Fen_N3_1_FD_194580 | JGI IMG/M metagenome (GOLD analysis project Ga0302215, IMG submission 194580) | Peat permafrost microbial communities from Stordalen Mire near Abisko, Sweden - II_Fen_N3_1 | ecosystem: Environmental > Terrestrial > Soil > Wetlands > Permafrost | place: Sweden: Abisko... | reverse complement strand
TCCTGCACCCAACCCTACTATTCCAAAAACTGTAAAAGGTTGTGAGCCCTTTTCGGGCATTCTGTCTGCCGACGCTACGCCAGTATCAACTCAACCATTTACTATTGGTACTTCCGCAATTGGAGGCATAACTGGTGGAATTGCCACTAGTTATTCCTGGAATTTTGCAGGAGCATTGCCTACTGTAACACAAAGTAGTCCAGACCTTAAACTTACAAATGTACCAGCCGGATCGTATGATGTTTTGCTAACCGTAACAGACGAACATGGTTGTTCAAACTCTATTTACAAGCAAAATGCCATTTATATAAGTCCTAGGCCTAAAGCTGATTTTACAATTACTAAAGAAAATAATTGTAGTGTTGGTAAAGTAATTTTTAAAGGAACTTCAACAATAAGTAGTGGTAATATTGCTAGTTATGCCTGGGATATTGGCAATGATGGAACAATTGAATCGACACAAAAAGATTTTTCGTACACTTACACTTCAACGGGAACATATAATGTTGCATTAACAGTTGTTTCGGAGGAAGGCTATGCATCGGAGAAAACAGTTAAACAAGTTATTTTTAATAATGACAACAAAGTTGATTTTTCATTTACGGGTGGCTGTATAAATCAGCCTGTTAACTTTACCGATCAATCAAGTAAAAATGTAAGTAAATGGTTCTGGGATTTTGACAATAATGGAACAGTTGACAATTTGACGCAAAATCCAAGCTATACTTATAGCAGTCAGGGCGTTAAAATTGCAAAATTAAAAGTCATTTTTAACGATGGATGCGAAAAGGATACTTCCAAGTATATTTTAACAACCGAGGTAAAGTCAAATTTTAGTTTTAATACAAATTCATCCTGTGCTCCTGCTTATTCCATTGCATTTAATTCTACTTCAACGGTTTCTAATGGCTCAACATTAAACACTTACGCATGGGACTTTAATAACGATAATGTAACTGACGATATTACTCCAAATCCAATTCATAACTTTAACGCATCTGGCACTTTTCCAGTTCGACTCATTGTTAGTTCAGCCAAAGGCTGTGCCGATACATCAATATACAATGTGGTTATTCCCAAAGTTAATATTGACTTTAATAACATATTATCAGAAGGTTGTGCTCCAGTTACAACAAGTTTCTCGCCAATAAATTCAAATCCATTGGACCCAATAATTAGTTATAGTTGGAATTTTGGCGATGAGAAATCGGGTACGAACAATATATCAACCGAATCGAATCCAACACATATTTATAATTATGAAGGCGTATATGATGTAAAACTTACTGTCGTTACGACTAAAGGATGCGTAATTGAAAAAAATAAATTACAAAATGTAAAGGTAGGAACAAGTCAAATATTAAATAGCTTGGACTTTATTCAGATGGATAAATGTCAAAAATCTCCAGTAAATTTTGAAGCAACATTCAATAATACAGTCGATAAATTGATTTGGGATTTTAAGGATGGAAGTCAGCCTGTGGAACAAGTTGTAACCGATGGAACTGCAAAAATGACCTACACTTATAAAAAGCCGGGAACATATTCAGTTGCCGTTGAAGCCTGGTGTAATGGTTGTAAATCGTCAAGTATTTTCACCAAAGATGGAATAATTATTAACGAGCCAATGGCTAACTTCACACCTTCATCCATATCCGAATGTTCAGTTCCGGCTACAATTAGTTTTACAAATACAAGCATAAGTAAGCCTGAAAACACAATTTGGGAATGGGATTTTGGGGATGATTCTATATCTTCTGCCATTAATCCGACACATACGTATAAATTGCCTGGAATTTTTAACGCAAAATTGACAGCAACAAATACTGTTACAGGATGTACAGATATTTATAATTCACCTATCTATATCAAAACATCTAATCTTCAGTTCACTGCGAAAGATTCGATAACCTGTACTGGCACACCTGTGGAGTTTATAAATCAGGTATCGTCTCATTCCTCAACTAATTATTCGGTGGCCTCTTATTTATGGAATTTCGGTGATGGAGGAACGTCAACCGATCCAAACCCAACTCATAAATATAATTCTCCGGGATTGTACAATGTAAATTTGATTGTTACAGAGACTCATGGTTGCGTGGATACAATCAGCAAAACAAACTTTATTAATGTACGTGGACCTATTGTTAATTTTATAAAGGACAAATCTCAAGTTTGTAAAGGAGACCCACTCACTTTTACCGATTCAACAACATTTGCCCTAAATGATAATGCAGATCCATTATTAAATAAATATCTCTGGGATTTTGGTGACGGACAAAGTTCAAACGATAAAAATCCTATACATATTTATTTAGGCAGTGGAAAATACAAAGTAAGTTTACAAGTTACTGATAATAATGGATGTATTGGAACAAAAAACACTCTCGATTCCATTATTATAGTTCCTATTGTTGCAGGATTTTCAACTACTCAAAACAGTTATTGTATAGATTCTATAGCCAAAATCAATTTTGCAAATACTGCCACTGGTAAGTTTCTTACTTACGATTGGGATCTTGATGGTGATGGAGTATTTGAAATAATACATGGAGATGCAAGTCAAAAGCGAACTTTTCCAATAAAAGGGGATTATAACATTATGCAGCGGGTAAAAGACAGTTTAGGTTGTGAGGATACTTTTAGCAAAATTATAAGAATTGTAGATGGAAATGCTGGTATCAATTTGGTTTATAAGGGTGTAGGCTGTGCTCCTGTCAGTACTATATTTGAAGCTTTAGATTCAGTTCCGGATGTGGCAAGTTATTTATGGAAATTTGGAGACGGAGTAACTTCCAATCTCAGAAAGCCTTCCCATGACTTCTTAAGACCAGGACATTACGTTGTTACACTTACCGAAATACTTATTGGCGGTTGTACAAAATCAAGCACTATGCCAATAGATATAGCTGGTGCAGTGGGAACTTTCAGCTATAATAATGCTTCAAGTTGTGCACCACATGCAGTAACTTTTAGAGCAGAAAAACTATTGGGAGTAACAGATCTTATTTGGGACTTTGGAGATGGATCTACAAAAACAGAAAAAATTCTGAATGGAGATACTGCAAAAACAATTACATATACCTATAAAACTTCAGGAAGCAGATTGCCTGTATTGATATTACGTGATTCTACCTGTGGAGCATTTTCATATTACGATGCAAAAAAGCGTATTAATATCAGTGAGAATCCTATTGCTGCGTTTGATGCTGCAACAGTAAACGGTGCAACATGTGAGAAATTTAATCTACAATTTACCGATCAATCTACCAAAGTTGATACACGGTATTCAATTTCTTCATGGGACTGGAATTTTGGTGATACTACAGCTCATTCAAATATTCAAAACCCAACACATATTTATAATAACCCCGGAAAATACACTGTTATACTAACAGTTAGTAATGGAGTAATTGATAGTGGTTGCGTTGCTTCTATTTCGCACGACATCACCGTTAATCCGCTACCAATTGCAACATCTCCAACACAAATTCAGAGTATTTATACCGGTTTGTCAAGTAAAGACATTGTATTATACAGTTTGCTAGAAGGTACTACATACATTTGGACTAGAACAAATCCTGATGGAATCACATCTACACAAGCTTTGAATGGAAATGTTTCAATTGACGGTAAAATTACTGGAGCAGTATTTGATAATGCCACAAGTTCTCCAATTACTGTAACTTATACAATTATTCCTATTGGTCCTTCTGCAACTTATTGTAACGGAGAACCATTAATTGCAACCGTAACTGTAAATCCTAATCCATTAGTAAGCATATTAAAAAGTGCAAGTAAGCCTATTATGAATAATAATGGCACTTTTAGTTATAATTACACTTTGAAAGTAATCAACAATTCAAAGATAGCCATTGATTCTGTACAAGTTTATGACAATTTAGATGATGTATTCAAAGCTAGTGGTTTCTCGTATAAAGTTACAAGTATCATAGCATCAGGCAATTTAATTGCTAATGGATTATTTGATGGTTGGAGTGTTACGGCAACATTAATAAAAGGAAAAACGTTGGAAGCGCATCAACAAGATTCCATTGTAATAACTTTAGTAGTAGATACTCACAAACAAAACACTGAATCAACTGTCTTGAATCAAGCTCTGTTATCTTGTTATTTTGTTTCAAACGAGCTTAGCATAAAGTCGGATGCAGACCCATTAACTACTACGTTTGAACCAACACCCAATATCATACCAGCTGTAGATGTTTATATTCCAGATGCTTTCTCTCCAAATCAGGAAGATGAAATTAATAAATATTATAAAATTACTCATACTGATTTGGTTAAGATTGAAATTGAAGTATTTAATCGTTGGGGTAGCTCGGTATATAAAAGCACCGACTACCAGAATGACTGGGACGGAAAAGGAACAGGTAATTTCTTAGGCAAAGATTTGCCAAGCGGGACTTATTATTGCGTTTACAAAGTGATTAATATTTCAACTGGTGAGATAATGAACAAAGGTATCAAATATATTACTTTACGAAGATAAAAATCAAATGTCAGTAAAAATAATCGGTTCAATTCAATAATCACAATTTGAACTAATTATATGCTAAATATATTCAATAATTTCAAGAAAACGAATGAGGTTAGGTTTTAAAAATATAGGGTTCATATTACTATTATTCTCAATGTTGTTGAGCATTCCACTCAAAGCGCAGCAAGAGCCAATGTACTCACAATACATGTTCAACATGACGCAGATAAACCCTGCGTATGCGGGTAATAGAGCTACCAACAACATCTTTTCGCTATATCGAAAACAATGGATGAATGTAGATGGCGCACCAACAACCGCTTCATTATCATGGGATAAACGCAAGAAATTCAGCAATGTAGGATATGGATTGCAAATTTATAACGATCGTCTTGGAATTGAATCTACCTCTGGTATTCAAGCATTTTACTCTTTTCATATTCCTTTCAAAAAATCATCATTATCTCTCGGTTTAAGTGGTGGTGTATTGAACTATCGGGCTGAATTTTCAAAAAGTAATACATCAGATGGCAATGATCCGCTGTTTCTGGAAAATGTAGATGGTTGGCTACCAACTGCCGGTGTAGGTGCACTATTTGCTACCGAACATTGGTATGTCGGAGTATCATCACCCTCAATTTTAAAAACAAAAATCACTCTAAATAATGCTCAAATAATGAATGCCAATATTCATTATTTTGTTACAGGCGGTTATATTTTTAACCTAACTGAGATACTTAAAATGAAACCTTCCGTTTTACTGAAAGCTGTGAAAGGAGCACCTTTAGCATACGATTTTAATTTGAATATCTGGTTAAATGATATTGTTGGGTTGGGTGGCAGCTATCGGATAAACGATGGGTATGTAGGAATGTTTGAAGTACAAATCTCTCCGGAATTCCGACTTGGTTATGCTTATGATTATAATACCTCGATTTTAAAGACTTATAGCAAAGGCACTCACGAGTTAATGTTGAGATATGAGTTTGACAGTGAAAAGAAACAACGAATTTTATCACCCCGATATTATTGAGCAAATGAGGTTATTTAAAAATAAACATATTGTCTTTAAAATGCTGATATATATACTAATATTCAATATTAGTATACATACAGCACAAGCCAACACGCCCCGAACTGAAAAAATTAGGTCGAACAAATTGCTAATAAAGGCAGATATAGCTTACAATGACATGAAATATGCTGTTGCAGCGGAATTCTACGAAAATTGCATTCAAAATCCGATAAATTCTCAACCTAAAATACTCGAAAAATTAGCCGATTGTTATTGGCAAATAAAAGATTATGATAACTCATTGCGTATTTATATGCAAATTGATCCTGTTGTTATCAAAGGAATAGACAAAAAAAATCAAATACGAATTAGTGAGCTTTATGCCAGAAAGGGTCAATACGAACTTGCGTCAAAATGGTTGAAAGGTGTAAACGGATATGAAGCAAAAGCTACAGCTTTTAGTGAAAAGGAAACAATGAACGAGATGCGAAGAGATTCGCTTGACTGGAGAGTTAAATTTCTAAGTATCAATACATCTAATCGTGAATTTTCACCATTTTTCAAAAATAACACTTTGTTATTCAGTAGCAATAAAGCACAAACAAGTAAAGAAAAAGCCTTTGGATGGGATGGAAATAACTATTCACATTTATGGGAAATACCTGTTTCTAAAGTAGATACTATTGATGTAGAAAAAGCGAAAGAAAATCTGAAGAAAAAGCCAACGAACTTTAGAACTGATCGAGACTTAGCAGAAATCTATGAGTGTGGTGACTCCAAGTCAAAAATAGATAGACTTAATTTACCCTTAAACAAACAATACATACCTGCTGATAAAAAACCTATTGGCAACATTGTTGAAGGTCTTGATAAATTAGGGTTTAATGCCGGGGCTATCTCTATTGACAATAATAATCATATCTATTTTTCGACCAATTATACAAAACCCGATAAAAGTGGCATCAATAGAATCCATTTAATGGAGGGTATTTATTCATCTAAAGGAATAACAAAAATTAAAGAATTATTTTTTGGCGATGCTAATGCTAGTTCTTACTCAGTAATGCATCCTGCCATTAATACCGATGGAACTTTTCTAGTATGCAGCAGCGATAAAAAAGGTGGAAAAGGTGGTTTTGATCTTTATTACACAAAACGCAAAAGTATTGAACTGCCATGGGATACGCTCAGAGCTTTTGGAAACAATATTAACACCGTTGGAAATGAGGTTTTTCCAAGCATAACTGCAAAAAATAACTTGTTTTTTAGTAGTGATGCATTGCCCGGATTGGGAGGATTGGATATTTATCGAATTCGTATGAAAGAAGCATTATCACAAGATGGTGAAGCTCTACAATTGAATTATCCTATTAATAGTCAGGCAGATGATTTTGGTTGGACGGAAAGCGATGACAAAGGGATGAAAGGATTTTTCACTTCCGATCGCCTGAACAATGATGACAATTTATTTAGCTTTAGATATAATCCCAAATATTCATTTTTCGAGGGTTATGTTATAGAAAAAGAGTCTGTTAATCCGATATATGGTGCAACTGTCTTTATGTACAGTTTGAAGGAAGATTTGGTATATGTTGCTAAAACGAACAAAAACGGCAAATACCGTTTCCCCATACTTTCAACCGGTAAATTGATAATAAAGGCAGTAGATAACAAACACTTAAGTGACCATTTATCGTCAATAATTAATTTTGACCCACAAGATATGGACACTACATATAAAGCTCCACGTGACTTATTGCTTGATAAACATAAGATTGGCTTTGCCTGGAGTATACGTGATACTCATTACGATTTTGACAAAGCTGAAATTAGAAAGGATGCTATGCCTATTCTGGATAGTCTGGTTAGATTAACTTATAAATACTCCATTACTATTGATAGTTTAATAGCAGTGTTAAAAGATAAGCCAATTACCATTGAAATTGGATCTCATACCGACTCTCGAGGTTCGTTTGAGTACAATAACGAACTCTCGGAAAAACGTTCAAAATCGGTAGTGGCATATCTTGTAAAACAAGGAATTGATCCTAGTAGAATTTCTGCCAAAGGTTATGGAGAATATCAATTGCTGAATAAATGTGCTGATGGAGTGGATTGTACAAATGAAGAACATCAGTTAAACAGGCGTACTGAGGCAAAAATAACCGGTTTCACTACACCACAAATCGTAATTGAATATATTGATATTGATAAATTTAAAAATGGTGATAGAATTGATAAAAATTTATTGCCGAAAGGATTTTTTGATGAATCTAAAAAGTAACAAGTAAATTTGCAGAAAATAAAATCTGAATTACAAATAAATAAAAGAGAATGGATTTAGTTGAATCGTTAAAAATTATACCTGCAGCTGTTATCGGGCTCACTGTTCATGAGTTTTCACATGCTTTAATGGCATACAAGTTGGGCGATAATACGGCAAAAGAGCAAGGCAGAATTACCTTAAACCCATTAAAACACATCGATTGGATGGGATTTTTTCTGATTGTTATTGCTGGGTTTGGTTGGGCAAAACCAGTAATGTTTAATCCAGATAATTTAAAACATAAACATAGAGATGAAATTTTGATATCTCTGGCAGGTCCTTTCTCTAATTTCTTAATAGCCCTACTTTTCTTTATTTCTGCCCGGATTTTCTATTCTATAGAATTTTTCAATTCTACTGCATTTGGTCTTCAGTTCATTAATATGATTATGATCTGGGGAGTTATTAATTTCAGCTTGTTTATTTTTAATCTTATTCCACTCCCACCGCTTGATGGCTCCCATTTGTATCTAACTTTTTTAAAGGAAATTCATCCTAAAATAATGATGAATATTTACAAATATGGAACGTTGGTATTGTTTGCAATTATTATTGCTGAAAGCCAATTTAATATTAATATTTTACATATTTCTGAATTAGTTGGAGGAATAACTTCATATTTTATTCAATTATTGGGATTTCACTGAAAGATATTATTAAATTACTAGCATTCTAAATTTTTAGTTACAATACTTATAAACAGATAATTATAAGTCTTTATTCTTAATAGCGCATGAACCATTTAACAAGCATAGGACTTTATTTATCAAATTCATCAAATAAGAACTACATCCTTGAGCAACTGATGAAAAACATTTTTTTGCGCAAATATATAGATATGAGTTCCTTAAATGGAGCATTACATTCCACTATAACCATTAACCGCTTTATTGAAGAAGAACTTCGCCACGATCGTTTTCTAATACAAACAGCAGAGAATTCAAGCTTAGAATCCATGTCCAGCGGTCAACAGAAAAAGGCATTACTTGATTACCTGATTACACAAAAACCTCAATATCTTGTTCTGGATGATGTTTACAGTAATATCGACAAAGCTACTCAAGAGTCAATTACCTCTACTCTTGCACAATTATCTAAAACAACTTTGTTGATTCAACTTTTTTTTCAGAAGCGAGATATGTTGTCCTGTATTGAAACGGTATACATTGTTGACCAAAATAACACTATTATAAAAGCAGAAACTGCCGGTAGTTTTCAAAATTCAGAACCGGTTCAAGAAAAGAATATTCATCGTTTCAAACTTCCAATGGAGTATGACGAGAATCATGTAGATATAAACCCCTTAATTCAACTTAACTCTGTTTCTGTTCGATATGTAGAAAAACCAGTATTATATAAAGTGAACTGGACAATTCAAAAAGGGGAATTCTGGCAATTGGTAGGACCAAATGGTTCAGGAAAGAGCACTCTCCTATCCATCATAATTGGTGATAATCCGCGTGGTTATGGTCAAGAAATGATTCTTTTCGGAAAAAAGAAGGGTTCCGGCGAATCAATTTGGGATATTAAACGACAGATTGGTTATTTCACACCGGCAATGATTCAACAATTTACACGCGACGACACTGTAGAGAATATGATTATTTCAGGGTTGATGGATTCGGTAGGACTTTACTGTAAACCTTCTGATATGCAAAAAGATATTGCAACAAAATGGTTGAAAATGTTAGGTACAGCTTATCACAACAAAACTTTTCAGAGCCTTTCAATTGGTCAACAGCGCATGGTGATGGTGGCCAGAGCCATGGTAAAACATCCACCACTATTGATACTTGACGAACCAACCATAGAACTTGATGACGTTAATAGCAAGCTTTTTATTGAAATGGTAAATGCCATTGCCTCAGAAAAAAAGATTGCAATTTTGTATGTTTCGCATCGAGATGAACCGAATCTACATCCTGATAAGATATTTGAACTAGTGCCCGGAAAAGAAGGGTCGATCGGAGTGGTAAAATTAGAAGATAAAAGAAGATAGAAAGAAAAAAATCTAATAAAAAGAGGACATCCACAATTATTGTAGATATCCTCTTTTATTTAAATAGATTGAAATATTATTCTATCATTTTCACAATTTTGGTACTTTTTACTGTTCCATCGCTGTAAGTAGATTTCTTAATATATATACCAGATTTAATTCTATTGTAGTCAGATCCGACACCAACTTTTGCACCTGAAGTATTGAAAAATTCTTCGCCTAATAATACACTATTAGTTTCTGAGATTGGTCGTTTAATATCAGTAACAGGTACCTTAGCTTTAATGATAGCAGTAATTTGAGCTGCAGTTAGAACATTTGAATAAATAGCTAGATCATCGTACATAAATGCAGCATCATTATCTCCCCAACCCCATGCTTGATTTCCACCAAGACAGATATATTTCAAATCAGCTCCGTTAGTGAATAATCCTTTAACTGTATTTCCATTTGCAACAGCAGGCACCCATGAATTTTTAACAACTCCATCAACATAGACTTTAACTGATAATGTATCAAAAGTTGCAGTATAATAATGCCATGCAGCATCACCTAACCATGTTTCATCTTCTACATTTACGCCTTTAACATTTTCAGTTGCTGTTAAATCAGTCCATCCAGCACAATTTACCTGACCTAATAAACGTCCTTGTAAAACCATCATTGGCCATGTATTTGAAGTTGTTGTAGCAGGAGGCACTATAGCAGGTGCTGCTCCATATGCAGAAAAAAGAGGAGTATATCTGTAATTCGTAGCACTGCCAACATTAACCCAAAATCCAATTGATAACTGATAACTGTTTGTTCTTTGAACTTGACCAAGTATTGAATCCGGTAACAACAAATAATTTGTTCTTATTGCCTGACTTGTAACAGCATTATAAAAAACAGACCCAAATCCGTCTGATTGAACAGCTACAACCTGACCGTTACCTACAATTGTTGCACCACCAAGTCCTTTTTCAAAGTCGTTAGAGTAAATGAGTTTTTGTGCACTGACTGCTAATGTTACAAACAGTAGTGCAATTGCTAATGTGTAATTTTTTTTCATGATTTTTTTAATTTTTAGTTATAAATTAGTTAGTTTTAAAGACTATTACTACAAAAAAATTGATTAATATGTTGCATATAATTTTTAATGTTTGATTGTAAAAGTTTAATGCAACAAAACTACATAGATTACATTTAGTTAAAGTGGACAAAAAAAGATTTAGAGTGGACAAAAACAATCAAAGAGAAATTAAAGAGGCAAAAAGGAGGAGGACAAATTTGGATTCTAAGTGGATAAAAAAAATGAGTTTGATATAAAACACGTTATTATGCTATATAACTGACATTTACGAAAACAAAAACAACATTCAATTTATTTGAATGCTGTTTAATGGGAGTAGTTTTTGTACAAATTATAATTGTACTGGATTTATCAGAATTGGCTTAATTTAGAAATAATTTCATATCCCCATCAACACTTCCAATTGGAGCAATTCCAAAATTGTCAACCAATACTTTGGCAACGTTTGGAGAAAGGAAAGCAGGTAATGTTGGTCCAAGATGGATATTTTTTACTCCCAAATAAAGCAAGGCTAGCAATACTATCACTGCTTTTTGTTCATACCAGGCAATATTGTATGATATTGGCAATTCATTAATATCGTTTAATTCAAATATCTCTTTAAGTTTCAACGCAATCATTACCAACGAATAACTATCGTTACACTGCCCGGCATCAAGTACACGAGGAATTCCACCAATATCGCATAGAGGCAATTTGTTGTAACGGTATTTAGCACAACCCGCAGTTAAAATCACTGTGTCGGTAGGTAATTTTTTGGCAAATTCCGTATAATAATTGCGGTCTTTCATACGTCCGTCACAGCCAGCCATTACAAAGAACTTCCGAATTGCACCCGTTTTTACAGCATCCACAATCTTATCGGCCAAGGCAAATACCTGAGCATGTGCAAAACCTCCAACAATTTCGCCGGTTTCTATTTCTATTGGTGCATTCAATGTTTTAGCATGTGCGATCATTGCTGAAAAGTCTTTTGACTTTCCATCTTCGCATTTACTAATGTGTTTAAAATCAGCAAAACCAGATGCTCCTGTGGTATAAACACGGTCGACATAAGTTGCGCTTTTACGTGGAGGTACAATACAGTTGGTAGTAAATAAAATCACACCATTAAATGTCTCGAAATCGGTAACCTGACTCCACCATGCACCGCCATAGTTCCCTACAAAATGACTGTATTTTTTGAAAGCAGGATAATAATTGGCAGGAAGCATTTCGCTGTGAGTGTAAACATCCACACCAGTTCCTTCCGTCTGTTTAAGCAATTCTTCCATATCTTTGAGGTCATGGCCGCTTATCAGAATACCCGGATTATTGCGAACGCCAAGGTTCACTTTCGTTATTTCGGGGTTACCATACGAGGTTGTATTAGCTTTATCGAGCAATGCCATTACCTGAACGCCAAATTTTCCGGTTTCCAGAACCAGGGCTGTAAGTTCTTCGGCAGATAGGTTTTCGTCAGTAGTAGCCACCAATGCACGTTGTGTAAATGCATGAGATTCATTGTCGGAATAGCCCAGATTTGAAGCATGTTCAAGATATGCAGCCATACCTTTTAGTCCATAAACAACTAATTCACGAAGTGAACGAACATCTTCATTTTCAGTTGCAATAACACCCACAGTTAA
>Ga0302215_10002530_pt1 | contig 12542 bp, 6 predicted proteins | sample II_Fen_N3_1_FD_194580 | JGI IMG/M metagenome (GOLD analysis project Ga0302215, IMG submission 194580) | Peat permafrost microbial communities from Stordalen Mire near Abisko, Sweden - II_Fen_N3_1 | ecosystem: Environmental > Terrestrial > Soil > Wetlands > Permafrost | place: Sweden: Abisko... | reverse complement strand
ATATTTCGGGCGAAGTAGTATTTTCATCATCTGTTTTCACATGGAAAAATGGATGACCATAGGATACACCGGCAAACCGGGTATAACCTTCTTGAGCCACATACACCAGTTCGCCTCCCGGGTTTTCGTTCGCCAAAATCTTTTGCGCTTCAATATTTTTAAACGACTTTTCAAAGGAACCTTTTACTGCATCGCTAAAAAAGAATCGTCGATTAGGATCAACATTGGTTTGTTTTACCAAACCGTTAGCGGTACTTTTCCATTCCAGCGTGGCAGCACCTGCACCAAAATGTATCCAGAGCTTTGTTTTGTCGGTAGGTGGTGCATCACGCTCCAAAAACTCATGCGCCCCTTTAAAGGCATGCTCGTGACCGGAATTAGCCGTAAATACAAACGTATATTCCGATGCCTGAATGGCTGCCCATTTGGCTAACCCCAACCAGATAGCTACACCCGATCCGCGCTCACCGCCGCAGGTAAACCAACCGCTAATAGGCGTGGAAACAACTATATATTTGGCACCATGCCCAATAGTTCCATACACATTTCTACCTTGTACATCGTTGAAAGTTCCATTAATTGCCAGAGTAACCGGTTTTGTACTTTTTACAAAAGCAAGCGCTTTAGCACTATCTTTGGGTGCAATAAGAATAATGGGCACACGCCACGGTTGTTGATTTTTGTTTGTATTATAGGCCTCAATTTCTCCCGATTCGTTGTCGGTGACAGCTACAATTCCGACCACTCCCTGATTAACCAGCGAGTCAATGTATGTTTTAGGGTTGACTTTAGCTTGTTTTAGCGGCAAATGAATCAAGGCAATACTATTGGTACCAAAGCTCTTTGTCTTGTTGGCATCCACCAACGTACCCGTTACTACCCGATTGATTTTTTCATTGACCCACCAAAGCGGAAACGCCTGAATAGTCTCTTTTCCTGTTGACAGATAAACTTTCTCCGGAAAGAATTGACGAATGGGAAATTCCAGGTATTTCACATCAAACCCGGCCGATTTCAGTTCGTTACCTATCCATTCGGAAGTAGCCAAATCGGTTGGCGTTCCGGTTCGGTGTTCACCAAGTGACACATATTTTTTTACTGTCGAGAATAATGTATTACCATCAAAATAATTGACATTGCGCTTATTTTGAGCTATTGCCGCAAAATTAGAAATCAGCACAATACCGACTATCGCGTGTATCTTTCTATAACTTTTCATCTTTCTATTTTTTTATTTTATTCATTTTCAATAATTACCTTACTCAACTTTCCGGTAAAAGGGAAAGGAGAAGCATACTGATCGCTAACCGGTGTATTCGAATCTTTACCTACTTCTACTCCATCGTCAATAGCGCTATAAGAAGCGCGTTTAAGTGGCGATGCATTAAATCTACTCTGTGCAACACTTGTTTTATTGATAAATAATTGAAGCGTTCCACCCGATTTTGGTTGAACCACGTCTGGTGTGTATGTGACCTGAAACTCTGATTTTCCGACACTAATAGCTTGTTCGGATACCAACGTAAATTTGCTTTTTCCGTCAGTTTGTGCAAAAACAAATTTACCATCTTTTACGAATAGACTGATACCACCAAACTTTCCTCCATCGGCAAAAAGAACCCCTTCTGAATTCGCAGTTGTGATTTCGGCTTGTGCAGTTATGGTAAATCCTTTCGTCAAAGAAGGAATCTCCGAGGCTTGCAACCTGGTTACTCCGGGATAAAGAATCGTTACTTTAATTTTGGGTGTATTTGGAACCGGTGCGGCTTTGTACGACCGTCCTTTTATGGGGTAAACATTGTATTTTAGCGCTTCCTCATTAAAAACTTCTTTCAATTCTGCTAGTTTTTGAGGATACTTTGCCGATAGATCTTTGGCCTCAGCCCAGTCTTCTTCCAAGTGGATTAATTCCCATTTATCATCCTTAAAGTCATTCCCATCCTGATGATATGCAGTGGCTTTCCAACCATCTTTGTAAATAGCCCGGCAACCTGCTATTTCGAAGTATTGTACAGTATGTGTTGAAGGTGCCGTCGGGTTTTGAATTGAATAAGTCAAATCTTTTCCCTGAAAATCTTCCTGCTTATAGCCATTTATTTGCTCCGGAGCTTTGGCACCAGTCAACGCGATTGTTGTTGGTAGCAAGTCAATTACATGCCCATATTGTGCACGGATACCACGCTCTTTTATTCCATTTGGATACGAAATAATTAATGGAGTATGCGTACCACCTTCACCATTAGCATCATATTTCCAGTAACGGAATGGTGTATTTTCGGCTTGTCCCCAACCCTGTGGATATACGGGATAAGTTGTTTCGTCACCAATATGGTTAGCTTGTGTAAGCATGTAAGCTAATTCAGTGTCTTTTTCCTGTTGCGATTTTGGAATGTAAGCTTGCTCGTTCAGAGTGCCATTTTCGTCACCACGGCGGGTACCACCATTATCGCCCACTACTGCTATAATCAGCGTGTTATCATACTGGTCAATCTGTTTCAAATAATCTACTACACGGCCAATTTCATAATCTATATGCGACAAATAACCGGCATACACTTCTCTGAAATGAGCAAATAATCTTTGTTGCTCAGGAGTGAGTGAATTCCAGGCTTTCACTTGTGGGTCGCGGGGAGGTAGAACGGTTCCTTTTGGAACTAATCCCAACGCCAATTGGCGGGCAAAAATTTCTTCACGGTATTTATCCCACCCCTGGTCAAATTTGCCTTTATATTTAGCAATCCATTCTTTGGGTGCCTGATGTGGTGAGTGAGCAGCTCCCGGTGCAAAATACAAAAAGAATGGTTTTTCCGGATTTCCGGATTTCTGATTAGCAATATAATTAATGGCTTTATCGGCCAATAATTCGCTCAAATGTGTCTTGTTTGGTTCAACATTCACTTTCTGGTTACCTTCCCATAAATCAGGATGCCATTGGTCTGTTGCACCGCCCAGAAACCCGAAATATTGTTCAAAACCACGACCTGTTGGCCAACGATTGAAAGGACCGGCTTGCGTTTCTTCACCGTTTGGAATCAAATGATATTTACCAACAGCAAAAGTATTGTAACCATTTTCTTTCAGCACTTCGGCAACTGTTCCTGTTTCAAAAGGCAATCGGCCATTGTATCCGGGCGTAGTTTCGGTGCTTGCAAAATAGCCAAAGCCTACCGCATGAGAATTTCTACCTGTGAGCAATGCTGCACGGGTTGGTGAACTCACACCCACATTGTGGAAATTAGTGTACCGAAGTCCATTGTTTGCAATTGCATTTAGATTTGGTGTTTCGATGCTACCACCAAACGCAGAGGTAGCAGAATATCCCACATCATCCAACAATATCCAGATAACATTGGGAGCACCTTTAGGGGCTTTCACTCTTTCCGGATAGGATTGTATGGTTTCTTCAATGCTTTTTCCAACTTTACCTTGATAAGGTTGCTTGGGGTCATATTGTGCCGAAGCTGTTGCAGCTAAAGCCAACGTCCCCGACAATGCTGTATAGCGGTTAAATATCTTTTTCATTTCTTTTTTGAGTTATTGGTAAGTAAGTAGGGTCAATTGAAAAAGCGTTAATATTATGTTTAAATGTATTACAATCATACTTAGCCTTGAAATGTGCAAGGCTTTTGCATGGATTCTTTCAAATTATTTGCACGTGATATTCCGGTGCGCTGCACCTGCTGTAAAGCCACAGAGTGGCGAAATCTTTATAGAAATTGATTTTTCGATTGAATATGAGGTGCAGCGCACCGTAATCTAATCTTGAAAAAAGTTGACATAGTTTTTCAGCAGACCCTAAGTATACAAAGACTTTCTCCAAAGTCTAGCTTTGAAAACTAAAGAGAATAAAACGATTATTTGATAATTGAAAGAAAAGTCGCTAAGAATCATCATTATTTCAGAATCTTAGCGACTTCAATTTTAATTTACAGATAGTTTATTTGTAAATTACAGCATCTTTATTTCACATCCTGATCAATCACAATTCCTGTAACTTTTCCTTTGAAAGGAAATGGCCATGGATATGATTTTGTTACCGGTGAATTGGAGTCCTTTCCAACACTCACACCTTCGCCTGAGAATGCAGCCAGGTATTTTCCACGAGCCGTAATAGTTGCTTCAGCCACTTTTTGCCCGTTAAGAGTTAACACAACTGTTTTATTATCAGGATATTCAATCTTAATGGTGTTTTTACCTACTTGCACTGCCTTATTGGAAATCAGGTATTTTTCCTTCAAACCATCATTCAGTACATATTGAAGTTTGCCACCTTTAATGAAAAGACTTGAACCGCCAATCAAACCGCCATCTGCAAAGATAACTCCATCATCTTTTGTGGTTTTTGTTTCAATATTGGCAGTAATGGTTACAGCTCCTTTACCAATTTTCACTTCAATTTTCTGGTCCGTTCCACCTAAAATCACCGTTTTAGGTTTAATCACAGGTGCTGCCAATCCTTCCGAATAGCTATGTAATGGATACACATTGTTTTTTTTAGCTTCGCTATCGAATAAATCCTGTAGTTCTTTCAACTTTTCAGGATATTTAGTAGCTACATCATTTATTTCGTTCCAATCTTCGTTCAGGTTATAGAGTTCCCATTTATCCTGACTAAATGGACGCGGACTAAAGTTTATATCTCCACCTGCGGCTTCGCCGAAAATATTACGTGGATGATAAACACTTGCTTTCCAACCATCTTTGTAGATAGATCGACCACCGTGAAGTTCATAATACTGAATCGATTTACGTGTTGGCGCTTTAGCATCGTTCAATGCATAAGCGAAACTTGTACCCTGAATTGGCATTTGTGGATAACCGTTAATCACTTCTGGAACTGTTAGTCCGGCAAGTTCAACCGTTGTTGGCAACACATCCGATACGTGACTATATTGAGTACGGATTCCTCCTTTTTCTTTAATTCCATTTGGCCAGTGTACAATCAACGGGTTGTGCGTTCCTCCTTCGCTATTGGCATCACTTTTCCAATAACGGAAAGGCGTGTTACAAGCCTGTGACCAACCAAGTGGATAATTTGGATTTGATTTTTCTGTTCCAATATTATCGTATTGGCTCAACAGAAAATCAATATCGCTTCCTAATGCCTTTTCAGATTGTCCCAACCCTACAGTTCCGGTATAAGTACCTTCTTTGCTACCGCCATTATCGCCAATAATAAGGAAAATAGCAGTATTGTCATATAAATTATTTTCCTTCAGGTATTCAATAACGCGACCAACTTCATGATCGGTATAAGATAAATAACCCGCATAATTTTCCATAAATCGGGAAAATACTTTCTTTTCGTTTACAGAAAGACTGTCCCATGCTTTAACACCAGCCTGACGAGGAGGAAGTACTGTTCCTTTTTGCAAGAATCCACGCGCTGTTTGACGGTTGAAAACTTCCTGACGGTAAGCATCCCAGCCTTTATCAAACTTGCCTTTGTATTTATCGCTCCACTCTTTACCTACATGATGAGGTGCATGAGTAGCACCAGTGGCATAATATACAAAGAATGGCTTTTCTGAATCTGTTGATTGCTGATTGGCTATGTATGAAATAGCTTTATCGGCCAACAGTTCGTTCAAGTGTTTTGTGTTGGGTTCAATATCAACTTCATTAATTCCATCAATTAATTGTGGATGCCACTGATCGGTAGAACCACCATAAAAACCATAGAAATGATCGAATCCACGACTGGTTGGCCAACGGTTAAATGGTCCGTTGAGGCTTTGTTGCTGAGGTTGAATACCGTGCCATTTTCCTAACGCAAAGGTATTATAGCCGTTTTCGCGGAAAATTTCGGCAATAGTTCCGGCTTCCAATGGAATTTCTCCGGTATAACCCGGAGCACCAATTTGCAACTCGGCATGATGACCCATTGCCACTTTGTGATGATTACGACCAGTTAATAACGCTGCACGTGTTGGACTCGAGATGCCCGTTGTATGGAAATTGGTGAACCGTAAACCATCATTTGCTAACGCTTCGAAGTTAGGTGTTTCCACTAATCCACCGAAAGCAGAAGAGGCTCCAAAACCCACATCATCGAGCAAAATCCAAACCACATTGGGTGCGCCTTTAGGTGCTTTTACTTTTTCCGGCCACGATTGAGTTGATTCGTCCAATGTCCGTCCAATCTTACCTTTAAATGGCTGTAAAGGTTCATGCTGTGCAACGGCTTGCTGCGTAGCTCCACCACCCAAAAGGATGGCAGAAGCTAGCAATTTTATATTTTTTCTTGACTTCATACTTCTATTTTTTTCGAATAAAACTTGTTTATATTAATCCAACATTTATGTAATTCGGAGTATTCAATAATCTGTTTTTCTAAAACAATATACAGACAAACAGACTTTTAACTCGTAACAAATCACTTGTAACTATTTATTTAGTCCAACCTGCGTTTTGAGTCAATTTTGGATTACGATCGATTTCTGTTTGTGGAATTGGATACAAATAATGTTTTGCTGCAACATTTGTTTTACCAACTAAATTCAAGGCTTTGAGCAATATTCCTTTTCCAAGTGGACCAACACCTGTTACCTCAGTACCTGTTTCGCGAATCAAATCGAAATAGCGTTGATATTCTCCAACCAATTCTAATCGTCTTTCCAGATAAACTGAATCACGGAACTGATCCTGAGTCAAACCAGTTGTTAGATTAGGTAATCCGGCTCTGGTTCTAATCTTATTAATTGAAGCATAAGCTTTGGTTGTAGGACCATTCAATTCGTTTTCAGATTCTGCATGAATCAAAAGAATTTCGGCAAAACGTAGAATCGGAGCATTGGCTTCAGACAAATTTGTCGTTGCATAATTTGGATCCCAATACTTATTAAAGAATGGTACCGAATCACCAGCCACATTCAGCGTAATATATTTCTTTCCGTTTGTCGGGCTAGTATAAGACGTTGTGAATGAAACTCTTTTACGCTTATCTTTAGCTGAATAAAGTTTGAAAATGCTATAGAACTTATCGTTTCCAACCGTATAGAATGTTACCTGATCGCCATAAGAACCTTTCAGTCCCGGAATACCGGTCATAATATCTCTGGCAGTAACAGCATTTGAAACAGTACCTTTAAACTGAGCAGAGAAAATATGTTCTTTTCCATTTTTATTAGCAGGCAAGAATACTTGCGAGTATGTATCAAATAATGCATAACCATAAGTTCCATTTATAACTTCTTCGGCCAGTTTCAAGGAATTTGCCCAGTCTCTTTGAGTCAAATACACTTTTGATAACAATGATTTAGAAGCACCTTCAGTAGCACGACCAACTTCGGGAGTTGAACCCCTATGAAACAAATTGATAGCAGAGTCTAAATCAGCAACTATTTGGGTATATACCTGATCTTTTGGAGTTCTTTCCACTTGTAAATCGGCCACTGCTACCTGAGTTTGGTCGGTCAGCAACAAAGGTACATCGCCATAAATACGCACTAAATCAAAATAATACAATGCTCTAAGGAAGCGAGCTTCACCCAACAGTCTGTTCTTTAATTTTTGATCAAAACTGATTCCAGGAATTCTGTCTAATGCAACGTTTGCTTTATTTATTCCGGCATAATGTTGTTGCCAGATTTCTTTAATACGAAGGTTTGTAGTTGCTTGTGTTAGTGTTCCAAAAGCACGGGCATCCGGATTTGGTGAGCCAGGACCTGCATTTTCATCATCAGTCATAAAAGCCATTCCCGTATTAAACAACGAATTATAAATAGGTTGATTACCATCTCCATTGCCTGTTATTGGATAATAGGCAGCATTTACAGCTGCCACTGCGTCGCCGGCTGTTTTGTAAAATTGATCCGGTGAAATAAATGATGCCGGACTTTCGTCAAGTGTTGTACAAGCAGACAAACCTGCAATTAACACGACTAATAGATAATATATTTTCTTCATAATGATAACTATTGAATATTGGTATGAATTTAAAATGTTAGGTTAATTCCCCCTAAAACTGTCTTACTTGTTGGATAAGCTCCGGTATCATTTCCTGAACTTACAGCATTCTGACCATTACTACTCACTTCAGGATCATAACCTGTGTAGTTAGTCCATGTAACTAAATTTTGTCCTGAAACATAAATTCTAGCAGCTTTTATTTTCACTTTTGAAAGTAACTTTTTTGAGAATGAGTAACCTAATGATACGTTTTTCAATCTTATGTATGAACCATCTTCAATGTATCGATCTGAAATAACAACTGCAGGCGTTTCTTCTGCTCTATGAACAGTAGCTGTTGTATTTGTTGTAGTCCAACGATTTCTTAAATCTCCAATTGCACCTGTAAAACCTGACCCTAAGTCAAGATTAGCACGGGTTCTATTAAAAATCTTATTTCCATATGACGAATTAAGGAATATCGATAAGTCAAAGTTTTTAAATCTGAATGTATTCGTTATACTAGCTAGGAACTTTGGTTGTGAGCTGCCTACAACAGAACGATCTCCGTCTTGAGTAATGGCTCCATCATTATTAAGGTCTTTGTATTTTTGACTTCCATTAGCATTCAAGCCATCGGTTATATACGTATAGAATGAACCCAATGGTTGGCCTACTTTTACAATCTGAGATGGCATAGTAACATTTGATGGATCGATTGGAATAAAATAGTCTGCACCACCTAAACTCAACACTTTATTACGATTAACAGAATAGGTGAAATTAGTTGTCCATTCAAATTTACCACTAAGGTTTACGGTCTTCAAACCTAATTCAATCCCTTTATTTTCAACAGATCCACAGTTTTGGAAAATGCTATTAAGACCTGATGAAAAAGGTACCGGAACTTCTAGGAATAAGTCATTAGTTTGTTTCGTATAAATATCTGAAGTCAATTGAATTCTGTCTGAGAATAAGTTCAAATCTACTCCCAAATCAAATTGTGTTGTTTTTTCCCAAGTCAAATTTGCATCTGCATAAGAACTTGGTGAAAATCCATAAACCAAAGTATTACCCAATACAGAAGGATAGCTGGAAAGTTTCGAGAGTGACGAATATGGAGCAATTTCCTGATTACCAGTCAAACCACCACTGAAACGAACTTTTAACAAACTAATTTGTTTAATCCCTTTGAAAAAACTTTCTTTCGTTGCATTCCAGGCAATAGCTGCAGAAGGGAAGGTACCCCATTTACTGTTTACTCCAAATCGTGAAGAACCATCGGCACGAGCAGTTAAAGTAAGAAAGTAACGTTCATCGTAACCGTAGTTTACACGACCTAAGAATGATTGAAGAACCCATTCACTAGCAGAAGAAGTTGGTATTGAAAGTACTGAACCTGAACCTATATTATTAAAAGTGGTCAAATCAGTTAGAAAATTGGTTGCACCAGCCGTAAATACCTCAGTGCTTGATTTTTGTTGTGTATTACCTATAAGAATATCAAAAGAATGTTTTTGATTAAATACTTTCTTGTAGTTCAACGTATTTTCATTCAACCAGTTGACTGTTGACAATGCTCCAATGGCAGCTTGTCCACCGGTTGAACTCTCATAAAGAGTTGATGGTAAATACTGATTTTGTTTGTTATTAACAATGTCGGCACCTAGTAAAACTTTTGCAGTTAATCCATCTAAAATTTTATATTCGGCAAATCCATTTAATAAAAATCTGCTTGTTTTAGTTTCGTTTATTTCTTCAGTTAATGTGGCTATCGGATTCGCAACAGTGCTTCCATAACTACTATTTGAAGTAAAAGTACCGTCATCATTTCTAACTGAAACCAGTGGTACAATAGATAATATATTCTGCACTATACCACTTGGAGCAACTTTTGCATGAGTCAAGCTACCATTAAGATAAATCCCGATTTTGAGTTTTTTGTTGACATCATGGTCAATATTTAATCTTCCTGCATATCTATCAAAACCGGTGTTGATAATTACTCCATCTTGTTTGAAATAATTACCAGAAAACAAAATTCTTGTTTTTTCAGTTCCCGAAGATATGGATAGAGTATGGCTTTGAATGACGGCTTCTCTAAATGCAGCATCCTGCCAATCGGTTCCAGCTCCAAGTTGATTTATCTGATCCTGCGTATATAACGCTGCTTTACCGGAAGAAGCTAAAGCATCATTTTTTAAAGCTGCCCACTCTTGAGCATTTAATAAATCAATCTTTTTAGTTACTTTCTGAATTCCATAATAACCATCATAACTAACAGAAGATTCATTTTTCTTCGCTTTTTTAGTTGTAATCAGAATAACTCCATTAGCACCACGAGAACCGTAAATAGCAGTAGCAGATGCATCTTTCAATACATCGATAGATTCTATATCAGCTGAATTGAGACCGGAAAGTGGATTGACTTTAGGTCCCGACGTTACTCCTGCATTAACAGAAGCATCACCGTTATAAACAGGGAAACCATCAATAACATAAAGTGGTTCAGTACCTGCATTAATAGAGGTACTTCCCCTGACCTGAATCGTTGCTCCACTTCCGGGTTGTCCACTGGATTGAGTGACCTGAATTCCTGAAACAGCTCCTTGAAGCAATAAATCTGGTGAAGTAACCGGTAATCCTTTTAATTCTGTTGGGATTGAAGAAAGAGATCCAGTAAAATCACTACGTTTCTGAGTTCCATAACCTACCACAACCACAGAACTTAGTCGGTTCTGGTCTTCGGTAAGGTAAATGGTAGTTGGTTCAGCTTCGTAAACGTCAATTTCCTGGTTTTTGAAGCCAACTGATGATACTACTATTGTAGCTGGCAGAACTTTTACTTTTACTGTAAAGTTTCCGCTTGCATCGGATGTTGCACCTCCCTTTTGACCTTTGATTTTAATTACTGCTCCGATAACGGAATTTTTAGTACTCTCTTCGAGCACTTTTCCTTTAATTTCAACCTGCTGAGCAAATGCAGATAATACAGAGATAGTTGCAAACAGAACTATCAGTCCCGATTTGCGCACAAAGTGTGCCGGAAACTTTTTGTAGTTTCCAAAAAATAATAGTAATTTTGTCATACAATTTTTTGAATTGTTACGAGTGTTCCCTCAATCAGTTTGCCGACGGAGATAGGGAACGCTCGTTTTGTTTATAATTTAGTTGTTTTTTCTTATTTTTGGGTGAGTAATCTTTCTGATAATCTGATTTCTTGTTCGGCTAGTGCCTGTTTATCCAGATTCAGAAACCCTTTATCGTGGTTGAACTTTTGTCCATCGGTCAATACCCATTTCAAAAATTCGGATACTTCTTTGCGGGCATTTTGATTTGAATATACAAAGCCAATTTTCTCCACCGGAACTGTTTCTACCTTTGTTGCTTCGAGTATGCTCAATACTTCATCCAGATTACCAGATAAGATTGGTTTTGCTTCTTTTTTCAAATCTATAGGCAACAATGCAAGTCCCTCTTTAAGGCTGCGTGAGTTTACATCAAACAAATATCCCAGATTATTAAAGGCTAAACCTATTGAATCTTTTTTTACTGCTGTAAGCAAATAGATATCGTCGCCAAACACTTTTTTACCTCTTATTTCAGAAGATTGATGTCCAAAATATCCGGCCAATGCAGTAGAAGCGCAAGCCTGATTGTCACGCGAATAGATATTGGCTTTATACTTTGATTTTTGAACTGGCTCATCACTATCATAATCTACCACTTCAAAGAAAAGCTTATCCAGCTCTTTTTTACTTAATCCCTTTTTAGCTGTAGCAGCCAAAATTGGATTATTATTATTGGTTACTGCCAACAATGCATAACGGCCGGTGTAAATAATTTCCTGATTCGGCTGCAATTCATTTTGAGCAGGTTGGTGTGCAATAATATTCAAATCGGCCACTTGACCTGCATTGGCTTTAGAAGCCAGTTGTACGGTTGCATTCGGGTTTATCTTTTTATATTCAGCAATCCATTTTTCAATTAATGGATAGGTAAATTTAGTACCACTAATTACTATAGGCTCTTTGGCTGCATTTTCTGCTGCAAAAGCCGAAGAAGAAATAAGTAGAAGAAAAAGAACTTGATAAAAATAATTTGCTTTCATATTTGTAATTATTGTTAGTTATATATTTCTAGTATTGAAATAGATCTTTTATTTCGATCTTATATAGAATAAAGAATTATTGTTTAAATTGAAATTTTGTATTCAGAGATACAAGAAGAATAAACAGCGGAAATCAACATGATGCGCAACAACAGCACATATGCATTAATGAAGAGGAGTTGGAAGATGATTCCTTAGAAAAAACCAATTGAGATAATGAAAAAGCCCGGTTACTATCCGGCAACTGCTGACTTTGCAACTTTAACTTTGCAGTCGATAACACGCGTAGTGTTGTGTAATAAATACCCTTGTTCATATTATACCTATTTTTATTGAATTTGATGTATATCAATCACGATGCAAAAATAGATGATAACCACAAGTGATGAAATACCGATTGAGGGTCATTTATATACCTTTTTATAGGTATATTATCATAGAAAACGAGGAATTTAGCTTAAAATAAACAAAAAAAGGAAATACTACAGTGAATCAACTATAAAATTCAGGGGTTTTAGTTGGAGTAAGTTTTAATACCATA
>Ga0302215_10002529_pt1 | contig 12542 bp, 10 predicted proteins | sample II_Fen_N3_1_FD_194580 | JGI IMG/M metagenome (GOLD analysis project Ga0302215, IMG submission 194580) | Peat permafrost microbial communities from Stordalen Mire near Abisko, Sweden - II_Fen_N3_1 | ecosystem: Environmental > Terrestrial > Soil > Wetlands > Permafrost | place: Sweden: Abisko... | reverse complement strand
TATAATGCGAAAGAAAAATATAGGGCTCATACCCTGTATTTTTAAACTCAGGCACTGTTTTATCATACTACACTATTTAATAATAAAAAGCAAGTTAATTTCTCTTTATAATCCTACCCTTGCCTCCATAAGGATCTAAAAGGACTTCAACCCTATCCCCAACCAAAACTTTAATCCTATGCATACGCATTTTTCCAGCAAGATAAGAGATGACTAGTTTTTCTTGTGAACCATCACCTATATCTACTCTAAAAAGAGTATTAGGAAGAGCTTCGATTACGGTACCTATAACAGTATGATTATCTTTTTTATCCATTTTATAGTTTATATTTTAACAAATATTATATTAATAGTCAATAAATACTTAGAATTTTACTTAGTAAATATTTTTATACGAGACAAATCATTAGGAACATTTGATTGCCATGGTGGAAAAATACTAATACTTGCAGATGTAATACCTGGATCCTGTTTTAAAATTGATGAAATATTAATTTTAGGTACTCCCACTAAACTTGTTTTAAGTGTATCAATATTAGGATTCCAAATAGATTCAAAACTACCACTTAATTTAAAAGAAATATTTTGAATATCCTTATCTACAACTTGATTATTATTTGAAAAATTAAATATTAAATTAGAAATATCTGGTGTTTTAATTTCATTCAATTCATCACTTGATATATCTGGTAATACACTTTTAATAATAGATGAAGATAAATCACTTTCTTTTAAAATAATAGTAGATAATACTCCAGATATTTTAATATTAGCTTTTGGATCTTCTGATAAAATATCAGTATTTGTTTCAGATGAAAAAGAAAAAGAGTTAGGATATAAAATATAACCAGATGGAACGAGTGCAGTTGCCTTTTTTATTAAATTATTTTTAAAAGATGAATTAATAAAAGTATCTATTGCATCCTTATCTTCCTGTCCTATTGAATAAACTACACCTTGAGCCCCACCTGTTATTGGAGTTGTTGTTTTAGCATATATTTTTTTAGCTTTATCTGTTCCCTTAAATGAAGAAATAATAAAATCTGTAGGTGTACCATTATAAGGAGCTCCAGGTAGAAAAGCAGTAATACCTACCTTTACAGACCCAGGAATAATTTTATTACCGTCTTTCTTATAACCAGGTATAGATACAGCGTTATTTATAGTATATGTTTTTCCATCTGAATCTGCTAAATAAGTATGTATAGCAAGATTTTGAGCTTTTGTACTATATTCATTATACAAAGTAACATCTCCAATAGCTTTTATAGATACATCTTGTGTTTGAGTAAGTATTACACTTTTTGTTTCTTCATTAGGTACAATCATTATTTCAAAATGTATCGGAGAATTAACATCTTTTGAAGCAGTAAATTCTTTATTATCTAAAAGAAAAGATTGATGTTTATTAAATATTTCAATATTTGCATTTAAAAATAAATTTGAAATAAAATATATAGAACCACATAAAATAGAAATACAAATAATAATTATAAATATTTTTAAATTATTATTATGATTATGCTTAGATCGTATTTTAGGTGTACTTGATAATCTTTTTCTAAAACTATTTTTAATAATAGGATTATGATTAATCTCATTATTATTTGAAATAATTTCTTCTTTATATATATGAGAATTATCTATATTAACATCTCTAGGAAAGATATCTTTTATATTACCTTTTTTTATTTTAAAATCTTCTAAAATCTTTTTTGCCATATTAATTCTCCTTTTTTCTCATTATAGAAATTGCCTCTATCATTAAAAATGGATCACAAGTAGTATTTTTAACGCTACACATATCTAAAAAATGTAAACCTTCCAGTGATACTATATCTAAGTTATTATCTTTTTTTATTACTTCCGATAACCATTTTTTTATATCATTATCTGCAGTTAAAAATACAAGATTAGGAATATTAATATTACTAGGTAAACTATTGATAGATTGATTAAAAGAATTAACCCAAGTATTTTCTATTGATTTAAAAATAGGAGCAGCATTTAACTTAAGTAATGAGGATAGATTTTCAGTATTAAACAAATTAAAAAGTTCTTCTGCGTCACGTAATTCTATTGCTTTGTATTTACTTATATATCTAAGAAATGTTTTCTTTCCTTGAGGAAATGACATTGAATATTTTAATACTCCATTAGTAACAACAGATACATCGGTAACTTCCCCACCAACATCAACCAATAAATAAGAATCTTCATTTACATATCTATCACGAACTGCAATATATGAAGCTGTTACAAAAGATGAAAATTTTACCGGAATATGATGAAAAGTTTTTGAAACAATATCAGTAATTTTATTTAAGAAAAATTTAGATGAAAGTGTTACTAATATATCCATATCAACAGATTTACATTTTTTACCGATTGGTTCATCTATTTTATTTTCATCTAGAGATATACCCATAACTAGACTTTCTATTAATTCTGGAGTATCAGAATAACCATATTTTTCTTTATAAATTTCTGATAATGTTTTTATTTCTTTTTTAAGTAATATATCGGCTTGATTCTTGCTAAAAACAAACGGAATTTCTTTTTTTATCTTTACAACTCTTGTTTCAGATAAATACCAAGGAGAAGCAAGTATACAAAAAACTTCACTTATAATACTTTTATTTCCATTATTAAGATTAGAAGCTGTAGTATCTAAGGCCCGTATCATATTTTTAAATATGATATCAAAATCATTAGTAGAACTAGATACTATATTTGTATGAGTAGATTTTATAATTGTAGGTAATTCACCAACAACATCTGGTAATTCAACAATAGCACCACCAATACTACCTGAACCAATATCAAAAACAGCAATTACTTTTTTAACTTTTTTGTTTTTAGATGAAAATAAAAATCCCATAATATTTACATTATACCAACAAATAAGAAACATAAGCAAATAAATCGATGGTTTATTTGCTTATGTTTCTTAAATAGATTATTAATCCAAAATTGCTTTTATGCGACGAATACCAGAAGCCACAGCTTCTTCTTTTTGTATTTTAAAATGATTAAGTTCTGAAGTATTAGAAACATGAGGTCCCCCACAGAATTCTTTTGAAATAGGATTACCATTTTTATCTGAAATAATATAAACAGAAACTATATCTGGATATTTTGCCCCAAACTCCATTTGGGCACCTATCTTTTCAGCTTCAATTAGTGGCATTTCAACACGAGATACATTTAATTTTGCTTGTATTTTGTCATTTACCCAATCTTCAACTTTCTGCTTCTCTTCATCAGTAAGTTTATGGTCACAAATAAAATCCATACGAAGTCTTTCTTCTGTGATATTACTTCCTTTTTGTTTAATATCTGGAGAAACTATTGCTTGTAAACCTGCAAGCAATAAGTGATGAGCTGTATGTAAACGAATAGTTTTATCACTATGATTTGCAAGTCCACCTTTAAACATTCCAGCTGATGAAGTTTGAGAAAGTTTTTGATGTTCTTGTAATTTTTTATTAAAATCTTCTATATCTATTTTTATACCTTTTTCATTAGCAAGTTCTATTGTTAACTCTATAGGAAAACCATAAGTCGTAAATAGAACAAAAGGATCAGTTCCTTTTTCAAATTCTTTTAATCCTTTTTCTAACGTTTGACGAAACCTTGATTCTTCTTTTATTATCTCTTCTTTAATTATATTTATATTTTTAAGTAATTCAGGATAAGCATTTTTATATTTATCAACAATAATATCTATCAATAAAGAAAGTGAATCATCTTTCAATTCTAAAATATCAGCAAATCTCACTATACGACGAAGAATACGTCTTAGTATATAACCACTACCAGTATTAGAAGGTATTCCACCATCAGCAATTATAAAAATACTAGTACGAAGATGATCTGCTACTATTTTTTGCAATCTATCGTCTTGATTAATAGAAAGTTCTTTGATTTTAGAAATTATAGGAATAAATAAATCTGTTTCAAATACAGTATTTACCTTTTGTGACACCATAACAATTCTTTCTAGTCCCATTCCAGTATCTACATTATGTTGAGCAAGTTTACCAACAACTTTTCCATCCTTCTTTTCATATTGCATAAAAACGTTGTTCCATATTTCAATAACTCTACCTTCATCATCAGCTTTTACAAATTGATTATGAGTCATATCTCCAATAGGTGTTTCATTTGGATCATAAAATATTTCTGTATCAGGACCACAAGGACCATTGTCACCAGCGCTCCACCAATTATTTTTAGCTGGTAAAAAATAAATACGATTTTCTGGAAGATATTTTTTCCAAATATCAAATGCTTCAGTATCACGAGGGGCATCATCATTACCTTCAAAAACTGTTACATAAATTCTATTTATATCTAAATCAAGTCCCTCTTCTTTATCTGTAAGAAAAGTGAAACTCCACTTTATAGCTTCTTCTTTAAAATAATCACCAAGTGACCAGTTACCAAGCATTTCAAAAAAAGTAAGATGACGATTATCTCCTACTTCATCTATATCATTTGTTCTTATACATTTCTGTGAATCTACTAATCTAATTCCCATAGGATGCTTTTGACCTAATAAGTAAGGTACCAACGGTTGCATACCTGCTGTATTAAAAAGAACAGAAGGGTCATTTTCTGGTATTAATGAAGCAGATGGTATTATCTTATGTTCTCTATTTTCAAAAAATTTAAGAAACTTTTGGCGAATTTCATTGGAATTTATCATAATATTTATATTATACTAAAAAGATAAAACATAAAAGCCCCATAGTCTAAACTATGGGGCTTTTATTAATTTATATCTATAGTATTATCTTCTTTTAAATATTTACTTTGTCTAAGAAAATGCTCTAAAAACCATAAAACTACAAAGATAAATAATGTTAAAAATGTTGAAACAATGGCAATAGAAAACAATCCAAATCCTGATGCCATACCAATACCAGCTGAAACCCATAATCCTGTTGCTGTTGTAAGTCCCATTAGCTTAGAATCTTTTGTAAAAATAAGTCCTGTTCCAATAAAACCAACACCTACTACGATTTGAGAGATAATCATCAAAGGATTTAAACCACTGAATCCTGCATAAAACTTAACCATCTCATTTGAAACTAAAACAAATAATGCTGAACCCATAGATACGAGAGCATATGTACGAATTCCTGCTGTCTTATGAGCCCACATTCTTTCTGCTCCAATCACTCCACCTAAAAGCAAAGCAATTGAAAGTCTAATAACGATGTCTATTGTATTTTGATCAAAAATATTTTGCATACTTTAATTATATATTATGTTTATACTATTTAACAATACCACCACCTAAACAAACGTCTTTATCATAGATAACAATAGACTGACCTTTGTCTACTAAAATATTTTTATTAAAAATAATCTCAGCTTTTTTATCTTCTAAAATATTTACACTGCAATTAAATAATTCTCCATGATATCTAATCTGTGCAGTATAAGTTTTATCTTTGTTTGGAGTTTTTAGAATCCAATTAGTATTAATTATATTTATCTGAAAGCCAAATAATTCTTTTTCTGAATGGTCTGGCCCTTCATCCTCTCTCTTCCGAGAACCTGAAGAAAAAGAATTATTTGGCGAATCAGATACCATAATTGTATTATTTTTTATATCCTTTGAAATAATATAAAGAGGTTTATTAGAATCACCATTTTTTATAATATTAAAACCGTGTCTTTCTCCTAATGTAAAAAATACAGCACCATTATGATTTCCTATTATCTCCCCTTTTTCATTTAAAACATTACCTTTTTTAGGTTCTATATAATGACTCAAGAAATCCTTCATATCTAATGGACCCAAAAAACAAACACCCTGACTATCTTTCTTAACAGCTGTCGGAAGGTTGTATTTTTTAGCAAGCTTACGAACTTCTGTTTTATACATATGACCGATTGGAAAAATTATATGAGATAAATCGTTCTGTGTTAATGTCCAAAGAAAATATGATTGATCTTTTGAAACATCAGGACTTTTAATTAAACTATTATTTTTAATATAAGTATAATGACCAGTGGCAATAAAATCTGCACCATGTGTTTTTGCAAAATTCCAAAATACTCCAAATTTTACTTCACGATTACACATAACATCAGGATTAGGAGTATTACCATTTCTGTATTCTTCTATCATATAATCTGCAACTCCTTTTTTATAAGCTTCTTCAGCATCACATTCTAAAAATGGAACATTAAGAGAAGCACATACACGCATAGCATCACGTCTCTCATCTCTCCATGTACATTCTATAAAATCTGGTGTCCAAGTACGAATAAAAACCCCAACAACATTGTATCCTTGGTCTTTAAGAAGTGCGATAGAAACAGATGAATCTACTCCACCTGAAACTCCAACAAATACTATTTTTTTATTTTTATCCATAATTCTAAAATATAAAAATATTAACAAAGTCCTATGAATAATGGTCTGGCTCCTCATATACTCGTCCGAGGACCTTATGAAGAGGAGCTTTGTTAAAATTTTTATTAACTCTTACTCCATCTCGCAAATATACCACAAGGAAGCAATCTTTCACTATCAGTCTCTTTTATAACAAGTTCTCCAATTTCAATATTACCCTTATGTTCTTTCATCATTTCTATAAGGTTATTTTGGTAAGCAATCGGTGAATACCCAGCTGTATAACCGTTTATAACTACAAATAATGGCTTATCTGAAAGGATTTCTTTACAGAGCTTCATAAGCATCAAAAAATGCTCTTCTATCTTCCATAGCTCATCCTTAGGACCATGACCAAAAGATGGTGGATCCATAATAATAGCATCATATCTACGACCTCTTTTTATTTCTCTTTTTAAAAATACTAAAACATCTTCTATAATCCATCGAATAGGTGCATCTTTTAATCCTGATAATTCTGCATTCTCACGAGCCCAAGCAACAGCAGTTTTAGACCCATCAACATGACAAACATCTGCTCCAGCTTTTGCACAGGCAAGAGTCGCTCCACCAGTATATGCAAATAAATTTAAAACACTTATATTTCTACTTTTTTTATTTTTAATAATTAAATCTTCCATCCATTTCCAGTTTGGAAGTTGTTCTGGAAATAAACCAGTATGTTTAAAAGATGTTGGTTTAATAGAAAAATTTAAATCACCAAATGAAATATTCCAACTTTTTGGAGTTCCATCTTTTATTATCCATTTAGTTTTTACCTCATTACGAATAAATTTTAATTCTGCTTTTTTCCAAATATCATCATTTAATTTTTTGTCCCAAAGAGCTTCTGGGTCTGGTCTAACCAATAAATAAGAACCGTATCTTTCTAATTTTTTACCTAAACCTGAATCTATTAATTCATAATCTTTTTGTTTTATTGTTTTTAAAATCATATTATTTAAGATAACGATTAATATTAAGCTTGTGTTCTTGGTATGTTTTTGAGAAATGAACTACTCCATTTTTATCATGAAGATAAAATAAATAATTAGAACTAACTGGATTTAAACTAGCATCTATAGTCACTAATCCTGGATTAGATATTGGTTCACTAGGTAATCCTTTTGTCTTATAAGTAGACATAGCAGCATCAACTTGAAGTGGCATACCCATCTTAATTCTATTCCAAAGTATTCCAGATATTATAGGAGCATCATCTTTACCAGCAGCTTCTTTCTCTAAAATAGAAGCCATAATTATAATATCTGATAAACTTTTTCCAGAAGAATTAATTTTAGAATTCAACAATGAAATTCTTTTCTTAAAATTAGAAGATAAACTATTTACAATTTCTTCTGTTGTTGATAGTGGAAAGAAAGAATAAGTATCAGGGAATAAATAACCCTGTTTTGTATCGATATTTGTCAAAAATAAATCCTTACGAAAACCAGAAAGTTTATCAGCTAAAATTGTCGCTATTTCTTCATTAGTAATTCCTTCTTTAAATGTTATTTTAATAGGATTTACATTATGATTTCCTCTTGCAATCTGCCAAGCAATTTTAAATACTGGTTGGTTTTTTTCAAATAAATAGTCTCCTATTGTAATTTGTCTATCTGATTTAAATAAAATTATAAAAATCTTTAAAACAGAAGAATAGCGAACTACCTTTTTATTTTCTAAATCAGAAGTTATTGAATTTAGGGATTCTCCAGAAGAAATATGAATTGTTTCTATTTTATTTTCATTTGGTGCTGAAAACAAATAATAAGATAGAATAATAATTCCGAGTATTGCTATAATTATATTTATTATTGTAGTTACTTTAAAAGGCTTAGATTGCCTTAATTCAAAATTTTCATCTTCCATATAAATATATTACTAAACTGGCAAATTTGAAGGTGGTTTTGCAATCTTTGATTCAACACGTTTGAAGCTTGGAGCTTCTGAAACCATACCAGGAAAATGGAATATAGTTGCTAACTCTTCACTAGACATAACAAAAATATTGGGTCTATGTGATGGAAAAAATAAAGAAAAAATAGCTGGATAATCCATATTGTATTGTAATGGTGGATGGAAAAATGTTCTCATTCTATAAAAATCAAGCATTCTTTTCTTTATCTTATTTAGAGCAAGACCAGTAGGATCGGACCATGGTGCATCAAACTGTGTTGAATTAGTACGAGTAAGTTCATTTACACTAGGCATAGAATATTGACGGAAGAGCAAACGAGCTGATCTTCTTAAATTATTAAATTGGTCATCTGTTGTATATTTTTTATCAGAAAGTGTAATTAAACGAATACCACAATCAAAATGTAATTTTGCTGTATTTTCAGTAACAGCAGTAACTACAGGTTTTAAATGATCAGGCATAAAAACCTGACTAGCAATACCACCAGCACCATTTTCCTGTAACTTTGTATAATCTTTTAAAATACTATTTAAATATTCAACAGCAGCTTCAGAAAAACCAATATGCTTACCAGTTTTATGACTATGATATTTTTTAATATTTTGTCTTACTATTATTTGAATCCACAATTGTTGACCCTTTGGAAGTGAACCAAGATATTCAATAACTGGAGTTATAGGATCAATCTTAAACTCTTCTTTTACTCCAGTTTTCATATCATCACCGAAGTTTTTATATGTTTTAATAGGAAGAAAATCTTCTTTTGCTTTTTTAAATTCACAACCCCACATATTCCAACCACTATCTTTTGCGTATTGTGGTATATGAAAAGCATAATCATCTACTTCTACAACTTTAGCTTGTGGATATTGAGCATATATTTGTGTTTCAACAAGATCTCGTATACGTGTAGGAGTACGAATATAAAAATGAACTCTACCATCAATAGAAACTATTTCCATAGAAAACCAAAGCCAAGGGGCTCCTATTACAAATTGTTCCCAAAAACCTTTCATACTTTGATGATAGAAAGCATTAGAAAATATTAGTTCCATTGCAGCTGGAGATTTTATAACGTCACGAGGAACTTGGATTTCAAGAAGAACCCACTTAATTCCCATAATAAACTTTTCTTGACGATAATGATGCCAAAGATTGAGAGCCCAGAAAGCCAGAGGAATAGGCATTAAATACCCAACAGTAATTAGTATTATTTGTATTAGATTAAAATTGTGTGTAGTGAAAAATTCTTCAAGCATATCGATAAAATTATAACTTATAAATTATATCATATAATACAAAAAATCCTTAGATTTTAATCTAAGGATTTTAGTGGAAAACTTAAGCAGCTGAATAAAGACCATTTTTGCCTTTCTTGAAATGTTTTGAGTTTTGAAGATTAACTAAAATAGTATTTTTCTTCAAATATCTTTCTTTCATAACTTGATCAACAATATCTTCTTTTGTCATAGGTCCATTTTTCTTTAAAAGTTCTTTTATAACATCACGGACAACTCCTGATTTATATCCCCATTCAGATAAAGCGTATATACCACGTCCAACAAGAACAAATCTAGAATCTTTTATTAGTTCATTGTGACAAGTTGCAGTATGACACTTTTTACCAAAAGTACTTGATACTGCTTTTGCTACTTCTCTAAAATGCATAGGGCTACCATGTTTGCGCATCATAAGAAATGCATAATCTTTAACACCACGAGTTTTAATTGAAGAAGAATTTGATTTACCCCATTCACCAAGTGGATTTTTATTTATCTTTTTTGAAATAGACAACCATCTCTTAGCAATTTCTTCTGTTTTATATTGTTCAGATACATCCTTTAAATCTTCAAGGAATTTTGTAATAAATTCAGATTCAGGAATAAGCTCATCATCTGCTAAATTCTCATATAAATTTTTTAATGATTTATGAATTTTTTCAGCAACTTCGTGGTCAACACTCCATCGTGTTTTAAAATCATTATCTTCTTTATGTTTTTTAAAAGCGTCAGATAAAGTTAAGTATAAATGAATATTATTTTGAGTAAGTTTATCTTTTGAAACATGAGCAAGAAATTCTTGTTCAGAAACAATGGCGCCAAAAGTGTGCATTAATTTCTTTATTTCTTCAAATACTTCTTTTTCATTTTTAAATGACTCAGATTTACGAATAAGAGTAAGTGCAGAATTTTCTATTTGACGAACACGCTCACGAGTAATTCCATACTTGGAACCAATCGCTTCTAGTGTCTTATGTTGAGTATCGTCAGTAAGTCCAAAACGATTTACTATTACTTCATAAGCTCTTGGAGGTAAATTAGAAAGAATTCTTTTTGTGACCTGCTTTGGTTTAAATGTTATAGTGTTTGCCATTTAGATTTAAAATTAATATTGTTTTATATATTTTTATAATATCACTACTATTAGATAAAGTCAACACCTGAGCTATAAATTATTTACTACTTGAAGTCTTTGCTTTTGATCTACTTTGTTCAGTTAAAAGCTTTTTACGTAAACGTATATTCTTTGGTGTTATTTCTAGATATTCATCCCCTGCCATAATTTCTAATCCTCTTTCGATAGATAATTTATATGGAGGTTTAACATTTATAGCTTCATCTGTTCCACTTGAACGCATATTTGAAAGCTGTTTTCCTTTAGTTGGGTTTACTGTCATTTCATCACCCTTAGTAACGTTTCCAATAACCATACCTTCATAAACTTCATCACCGTGTTCTACATAAAGTATTCCTCTTTCTTGTAATGTCCACAACGAGAAAGCAACAACCTTACCGTTAACCATAGATGACATAGATCCTACATCACGCTTTTTGATCTCTCCTGAGTATTCTTTGAATCCAATAAATCTTGAAGCAAGTAGACCTTCACCTTTTGTATCAACAACAAATTGTCCACGGTAACCAAGTATTCCTCTTGTAGGTATTTCGATTAACATACGAGTTATGCCATCTTTTTCGTGCATACTTGTTATCATTCCATGACGAGCAGTTAGTTTTTCAATAACAGCACCTGCAACTTCATTTCTAACATCAACAGTTATTTCTTCGTAAGGTTCAAGTTTTACACCATCTTCTATTTTAATAATAACATGAGGCTGAGAAACTTGAAGTTCATAACCTTCACGACGCATATTTTCTAAAAGAACAGCGATGTGTAATTCTCCACGTCCATAAACAAGAAAACCTTCTTTCATTTCTTCTTCGTCTATTTTATCAAAATTAACCTTAAGTCCAACATTGATTTCAAGTTCTTTCTCAAGTCTTTCACGAATTTGTCTTGATGTAACAAACTTACCTTCGCGTCCAGCAAATGGAGAATCATTAACAATGAAGTTAAGAGAGATTGTTGGCTCATCAATTGCAATAGACGGTAATGCTAATGTTTCAGCATTACCACAAATAGTCTCACCAATAAACACATCTGAAATACCAGCAATAATAGCAATATCTCCTGTATTTAATACATCAACTTCTTTTCTTATTATACCTTCAAATGTAAACATCTTAGTTATGCGAGCTGTTCTTGTTTTACCATCTGCATCTTTAACTATAATCTGAGATCCGGTTTTTACAGAACCAGCATATACACGAGCAATAGCAAGACGACCTAAAAAGTTATCATAGGCAAGATTAAAAACTTGTGCCTGGAAAGGATCATCTCTTTTTGTAGAAGCTTCTGCAACTTCTGCAAGAACTAAATCAAGAAGTGGTGTTAAATCTTTTGATTCATCTTCTAGATTATTTTTAGCAATACCCTGACGTCCTATTGCATACATAGTTTTGAAATCAAGTTGTTTATCAGTAGCACCAAGTTCTAAGAATAATTCTAAAACTTCTTCGTGTACACGAATAGGATCAGCGGCTGGTTTATCTATTTTATTTATTATAACGATAGGATGTAAACCAAGTTCAAGAGATTTTTTTAGAACGAAACGAGTTTGAGGCATAGGGCCTTCTTGAGCATCAACAAGTAACAAAACAGAATCAACTGCTCTCAATACGCGTTCTACTTCAGATCCAAAGTCGGCGTGTCCTGGAGTATCAACAATGTTTATTTTTGTACCTTTGTAATTAACTGAAGTGTTCTTTGAATATATAGTAATACCACGCTCTAATTCAATAGCGTTTGAGTCCATAGTAACACCATCACCATTCATACCACATTGCTTCATAAGCTGGTCTGTTAATG
>Ga0302215_10002527_pt1 | contig 12549 bp, 11 predicted proteins | sample II_Fen_N3_1_FD_194580 | JGI IMG/M metagenome (GOLD analysis project Ga0302215, IMG submission 194580) | Peat permafrost microbial communities from Stordalen Mire near Abisko, Sweden - II_Fen_N3_1 | ecosystem: Environmental > Terrestrial > Soil > Wetlands > Permafrost | place: Sweden: Abisko... | reverse complement strand
TGTGTTGTGATTAGCTTTCAAAAATTGTATCTTTGACCTTATAAACAACCTTCCAGTTGTATGCATCATAATATCTTCTGTTGTGATTAGCTTTCAAAAATTGTATCTTTGACCTTATAAACAACAAGGTGGAGAAAGGAAAACAAGATAAGTGTGTTGTGATTAGCTTTCAAAAATTGTATCTTTGACCTTATAAACAACATAACCGTGGATCATTCCTGTGTCGGTGTAGTTGTGATTAGCTTTCAAAAATTGTATCTTTGACCTTATAAACAACACATCTGATATAGCTAACAAGCTAAAGTCAGTTGTGATTAGCTTTCAAAAATTGTATCTTTGACCTTATAAACAACAATATGATAATTATTTTGATTGCATCATTGGTTGTGATTAGCTTTCAAAAATTGTATCTTTGACCTTATAAACAACTAATCGAAGCACACTAGATATGCTAATTGAGTTGTGATTAGCTTTCAAAAATTGTATCTTTGACCTTATAAACAACCATGTAGCGTTTCATTGAGCGACGTTGACGGTTGTGATTAGCTTTCAAAAATTGTATCTTTGACCTTATAAACAACTTTGATACTTTATTTGCTTCAATGCTGGCTGTTGTGATTAGCTTTCAAAAATTGTATCTTTGACCTTATAAACAACCTGTCAAAAGTGTTACGTTCATAGCTCCTGTTGTGATTAGCTTTCAAAAATTGTATCTTTGACCTTATAAACAACCATTTCAACAACCGCTTCACTTTTGAATGGTTGTGATTAGCTTTCAAAAATTGTATCTTTGACCTTATAAACAACACAGACAAGAAAGACCTTTTCAGGGATTTAGTTGTGATTAGCTTTCAAAAATTGTATCTTTGACCTTATAAACAACAGAATGTTTGTAACTTGTAACAGGTCAACTGGTTGTATGGTTGATTACAAATTAAAAATGAGTTGTTTATAAATACAAAATCCCGCACTAAACGCGGGATTTTTGTTTCTAGAAAAGTTCTAATTGTTGGTAAGGTGTAGAGACTGATTTTATTTTTTTACCCTGAAAGAGTTCCATTTGCCCGAATTGTTTATCGGTGATGCACAATACTCCCACCTGTCCTGCTTCCGGTAAGCTGTTCTTGACTCTTTTTATATGAACATCCGCGTTCTCACGACTGGGACAATGCCGCAAATAGATAGAGAACTGAAACATGGTAAAACCATCCGTTATCAGCCTCTTGCGGAAATCGGTATATGCCTTCTTCTCTTTCTTGGTTTCAGTTGGCAAGTCGAATAATACCAGTACCCACATGATTCTATATTCGCTAAAGCGTTCCATATATTTTTCTCCCGTAACTTTTCCAAAGTCCCGAACTTTGGAAAAGTTGTACAAATTAGAAAGGTTGTATGAATTGGAAAGTTCGTTTAAACAAAACCCGGATAAACAATCTTTCTCGTTTCACCCGCATAACATTTAGCCAACGATGCAGTTGTAAAGCCTACCGCTATCATTAACGGGCTTCGTTGGTTATTGATGGTCACGTCCAAAACCGGGATAGTAAGCAATTTTGCTTTAATCGGTTTTGAAAGTTCTGAGAAGTCTTCCCCGCTATCCATAATTTCAATGACCAGCTTATCAACGAAAGGCCGGTAAGGCTCCATGATATCATCGGCCAGGCAATAGGCGTTATACCGGTTGTGATGGTGAATTCCAAACGTAGGTAACAATCCACTGCCCACCAGCGAACGTGCTACTACAGCCCGTAAAATGGCGTACCCGTAATTCAGCAGATTATTGGGTGGTATTCCTTCCCTGCCTCTACGGAAATCAGAAATCTCAGGAAAGATACTTCCCCAATAATAAGCTGCTGCACGAGCCTCCAGGTTATCCGTATCCCCGCTTTTTACATCGTTCACCCAGGCAAGCATGTTTTTTACTACTACATCCCGTTGGGTATGCAACACATAAGCCTGATTGGTTATTTTATACTGGATGGTTTGTTGCCAGAGCTGTTTTTGAAGAGGTATGGAAGCTTCTATCTGACTTTGAAACCGTTCACTCTGAATCGTGTTTCCACTTAAAGGAAGTTGCAGCCCAACCGGCATTCGGCTGCTGTCGCATGTAATCAGCGCGCAATTGTTCGCCAACAAAGCTTCCATGAGTCCATGTGTTATCGTGATTTGCTTGTTGTCAAGAATCACTACCCCGATATCCTCTACCGGTATCGTGTTATTGCCTGTCTTGTCATCCATCCCGTTAGCCTCCGGGATATGAATTACCAATTGTGCATTTCGCATGCTTAGATAAGCCGGATTTCCAAAGTAAAGAGTGCGTTTTATCATGGTTAAACTTGTTGGTTATTTCTTTCTTTACTTTTCCAATCCCTCTTTACTTTTCCAAGGTTTCTTTCACTTTGGAAAAGTTTTAAAGGAAAGTAGTTAAGGAGCTTCCAGTTCGAATGACTGAATGAATTTCTTAAGGTTTTGTTCGTGCATTTCTATAAATCTTTCCTGACTCTCAAAGATTTTTATAATCTTATCAACTTCAACCACTTCGCTTTTCAACTCCATTATATCGAAATAAGAACAATAGCACCACCCGGTAAAGGAAGTATAAAACCCATGATGAATGGGATTCCGGTGCGTATAAATAATCGTGTTTATGAAGTGCTCTTTATTCAGAATTGGCTCCCTTTTGAAGTTCTTGATAAAAAGCGACCCCATACGTTTATATACCTTGTTGAACGATTGGGCATAACTGCTAAACAAATTCGCGAACTGTTTCGACAAGTATCTTTCTATTTCCTCGTCATTAATTGTTTTTTTAACTTTTCCAAAGTTCGAAACTTTGGAAAAGTTATCGTTGGAAAAGTAGTTTGAAGTAGACTCTTTTTTATTCCGAATAATTTCTTCTATTACCTCCCGCTTCCTGATCCGTATCACCAGATGAAAATGGTTAGGCAGCAAACAATAACCATACGTTTCTGCCACAGGAGTGATGAACACCCGATATTTTTCCAGGAAGAAACGGTAGTTTTCCTCCTCGCGAAACACATTTTCAAACCCATTCGCGTGATTGAAAATATGATAGCTGGTATTCGGCTGTAGTGCTTCCATGCAATCTGTTATCGTGTTACTTTTCCAAAGTTTCTTTCACTTTGGAAAAGTTTAAATTGTTATCGACTATAAAACAATAACTTATTCACCTTCTAATAGAGTAAAAACAAGCTCTAACCTATAAATCTTGACAGTTGATCTGCTCAAATAGATATTGACAGTTGATCTACTCAAACTTTTCCAAAGTCAAAAGAAACTTTGGAAAAGTTGAATTAAACTATATTCCTTAAGTCTGATAGAAAATATTGCAGCGACCAGAAAGAGTGAACACACTTTTAACACTCACCGATTGATACTATTTGACCAATATGATTAACTCTTACTTTTACAATATCGTTTACGCCATTTAAACCAATTCTTAACCAGGTAACACCTTTTAACGAATTATTATTTTCTACTGAAGTTTCAAGGTGATGTCTAAAAAAGTAATCTTTAATTGTGAACTTTTGTACCCTAAACAAATTCGGACTAATTAAATGATAATTTTCAGAATCCAGTAAATCTATTTCAGATGGGTTAAATCCTGTTTTCTCATTTGGGAATACAAAGTATTCATTTTGTTTCATACTGAAAAGAAATTCCCAACCATCTTGATTGTTATAGTCTTTGTCAATTACTGATAAACCTTGATTGACCCGTGTTGTTGCTTCGAAAAATGAAACAACATTTTCTTGAAGGGTACCATTCTCATCCTTATAAATTGCTACATGATGATTATTTCCAGTGTTTACAAAATCAACAGGCTGTTGATTCCCATTCTTATCCAAAATAATTTTTCCTTCTTTGTCTTTTTTTACATGCAATGCTTCAGCGTTACTTATTCCGGTGATAGTTACTCGTTTGATAGCGATGCCCTTTTCTTTGTTAAGCCAAATTGGAAACTCATCCAAATTGGAAAATGCTTTTTTGTTATCGCCATTAAATTCGTTTAATCGGGCTTCCAGGATTGATCTAATTTTAGCATCAATTACTTTGTCTAATTTCAAATCGGGAGAAATGTCTTTACGGATGGTATAAACTGTTTCAGTAGTTACTGTCTTTACTTTTTCAGGTACTTTCTGAGTGTTTTCAACATCCAAGTAAATTGGGTTTTTATCAAGGGTATTTTTCCCAGTAAAAGCCTTTTTAGCGTCATTGTCAAATTCTTTCAGCCTGTTCATTAAAGCTTTGCGAAAACTTTTCTTTGCTACTGTCAGAATTTGTTCTTCGGTGAAACTTGCGTTTACTTTTTCTTCTTTTGTAACATATTGTTTTATACTACCGTATACAGTTTCCAAGTGCAATTGTCCACGTGGTGTAAGTTGCTTTTTTATATTTACTCCGTTTTTCTTGTCGGTTGTGTTGATATTTATTGTAGTTACTTTGTTTTTTGCTTTGATAGATATAAGTGTGTTTTCAAGATGCTTCTTTGCTTCTGCTCTAAATTCAGTTAGTGGTATTGGGGATTTGAACCTAAGTTTTCCTTTATCATTACGTTCAAGTTCTTTGATTTCAATGCCATAAATACTGTCTGGTTTATCGCTGTCGGTTTTGTCACTCCGTGCATTCAAATTGTTGAGGTATTGAATATGACTTCTTTTTGTAAATGCAATAGTTAGTGCATCCATCGCATGATGCCTATGGTCATTCCGTTTTGTCCAATCTTTGATACGTTTAATTTTATGTCCTTCCCGATTTTCAATAATTTCGGTCAATCCAAGTTTGTCATATTTATCCCAGTTTAGTTCTTGCATTACATCTACCAGTTGCCAATCTTGTCTCAATCTGTTAGTAATTGAACCAGTTGTTGAAACTACATCCTTAACTAACTCTTCTAATATAGATTTTGCCTTCTTTGCAATGTATTGAGTATCTCGTAAATCTCTGTTTATGAAATCGCTTGGAATATCTTCACCTTTCATCTTGAGTTTGTTGTATTTTCCCTTAGAAATTTTTCCTGTTTTGAATAAATCCTCTATTTTCTTCAGATATATTGCTATGCCGTCATCTCCACTTTTTTTACTAATATAATCGTAAGCTGTTTCATTGGCCTTTTCAATATTTGCGTCTCTTTTTTCAATTGTTTTGTTTGAGAACGAATCATCAAATAATCGGGATTGTGGAATTATGTGTTCTATGTCAAATTCTTTGCTGAATAATTTAGTGGGTGAAATATATGTGTCTGAATATAAAGTATGAAAGCCATTGTCTTTTAATTCCAGATACAGTTTAAAACGAATAATATCATTTCTACTGACGTTAGTTAATCCGAATTCTGTTTTGAGTGTAATTCTATGTTTTTCGTGTTCTGCAGTAGCATCACTTATTGATTTTGTGGCTTCTTCTCTTTCTTTAGCACTTTTCTTTAATTCACGTGCTAATTCAATTCTGATTTCATCTGGTTTAAAAAGCTTGATTATGTTGCCGTTATTATCTTTTTCGCTGTACTCATCAATAATAGTATTCACAACATTAATCATTTGGTTCAATATCTTTTCAACTACCGGATTACGCAAGCTATTTTTAGGAAGTATATCAAGTTTGTCTTTTAAAACTTTGTTTTCGAGTTCTTCTCTCGTGAGTGAACTTTTTGAATGTCTGTATCCAGCATATTCACATGCGCTTAGTTCATCGGGATATTCAGCTCGACCAGCATAAGCAAATCCATCCTTTAAATAAGGTAGAATTTTACGAATAGCTTTCGTACTCAAACTACCATAATCCGGTTGAAAGCTTACATTCGCTAACATCTTGGAGTACTCTCTTTCAAAACCATACAACTCCGATAATTTGTTTATTAGCTTTTCATTTCCGCTGTTAGAGTCATCGCCTTCAAATGAATATAGCAAATGCCATAGCTGATACATGGGTTGTTTCTCAAACTCTGTTCCGTCTAAATCAGAATTGAATTGTAGAATATCGGTGCTATATCCTAAGCCACTAAATATAGTTTTGATTGTTTCTATTCGTTCTTTAGCATACATTTTACTAAAGTCAGAACCATTGTGGCCACTAAGTTCAATAATGTTTTGATAGACCTTGAACAAAGTGCATTGCGTACGATTTCCGTCGATGCTTTCGAAGTTCAAATCATACTCTTTTAAACTTTTATTGATTAACTTCAAGGCTTCATTTTTAGTGATTTTGTCTTTGATGCTTAATTCAATAAACAAACAATTCTTTTCCTCTTCGGTTAATGGCCTTTCAATACCTGATTTATTCTTAATCTGTATGTTGTTCAGTATTTGCCATATTTTAAATTCCTGAAATAAAGGTGATGATTTTGGACAAACTTTTGAACCTGCTGTCTTTACTTTTTTTGTTCCTTCTATTACTAACTCTATTTGTCTGCTTTCAAATTCACAAAAACTAATAAGTCCTTTTTGACTTTTCAGCCTACGTTGAAAGAATATGATTACATCACGTATTTCACCTTTTAGGTCTGATGTTAGTTCTTTATGATACTTTGCTTGAGTTTCCCAAATCGTATTAAATTCATCCAAATAGTCCTGTCGATAGAAAACTTGATTTTTTAATGAGGTGTGTGGATTCAAGTCAAGTTGTTGCATAAGGTTTTGCCCAACCGTTTGTTTGTTGAAAAATAATTCTTTGCTTCTGTCGCTAATTGCGCCAAGATAACCACTAGAGTTACTAATGGTTCCGGTTAAATCACTAATTACAAAGGCTAGTTCTTCTTTTGATAATTCTTTCGATAAACCATCAACTCTCCATTTGTACGCTTGTAATCTTTTATCCCCACTTTTATTGTCGGCAGTATAAATACCATATTTAGCTAAGAATATCTTAGTCGTGTTTACTTTTCCTTTTCCGGAAATTTGTTTTTTGAATTCTTCTGTTAGAATTTCTTGATGAAATTGTTTCTGAAATTCCCATAGTTTGTCATATTCTGTTTGTAAGTCCGAACGATAGAAATCAGGTATAAACTTCTTGCCATCTTTTAGCAGCTGATAAACTAGTTGACTTGGTGTAATACCTTCATCGTAAAGTTTTTTTGCAATTCCCATGCCATCAATCAACTGACCTTCATCGCTTGATTTCGCTTTTCTACTACTTTTATATCCTCGTTTAGTATTAATCATTAATAGAATTCGAGCAAGATGCTCTAATGATACTTCTTCAGATGCTGCTTTTGCCCTGTAACGATAGGTTTCAAAGGTGGTTTTATTCCCATTTTCAGAGAGTGTAGTATGGTCAGTTATAAAACCATATTCTTTTAATATTTCAATTAAATTCTCTTTGCGAAGTTTATAACGTTGAAGATTCCTACGCATACTTCTTTTTAGTGTTCTGTCTGCATTAGTTGTAATACTCTTTCCTTTTTCAAAGTTTGTTAGTTCATCTACTGTTAATGGATTTACCCGAACTCCAAGCTTAGTAATTGATGATTTTTCATTTTCATTCTCTGCTTCATTCACCAATGCCCACCCAATACTGTTTGTTCCCAGGTCCAATCCCAATATCTTCTTCATACTACTGTATTTTAAAAACGGTTAAATTCAGGGGCTAAAGTTAAATGTAATATTTTATTAAACAAAACATTTGTTGGTTTATTTTAAATTATATATCTTTGCCGTTACAATTTTGAAGCTAATCACAATAAGGATTATTCCGTTGTGAAAACATGTAAGGCGGGGCAACTCGCCTTTTTTTATACCCGTACCTGCGATATTCCTAGCATTCCGAATAGGAAATAAAATTCTCAAATTTCCGACCGCCTTCTGCCCATTGACTTAATAAGTATTCTTTCCTTTTTTAATCCCATATTCATACGGATCGATATTTATTCTTAATCCAGACAAATATAGGTCTTTCCAATCCAGATTTCCCCTCCATTCCCCTCCATTTCGTTATACCTTCGCTATACCTTCGAAATGAGATAATACATACATATCACATAGATATTACATATATAATACATAGATAATACATACCTATATAAGTATGTATTATCTATGTGTTGTAAGTGTATTTAGAATATATTACTATTATTATTAATAATTTCGAAGGTATAACGAAGGCATACCAAAGGCATACAATAGTTCGGAGGAGATTCCTTTGATTTGAAATTCTGAAGTGAAGAGTAGAAAATTTACTTCGTAGTCAATTGATCACCTTTCTTCTCAAAAAAGTTGTTGGGATACCAATGCAATTGACACATCGAATTTAGATTTTATTACCAGAAAAGCGTATATTTGTGCTATCAAAAAATAGATACCCATAGTTTTATATATTAAAAGAATAGGCATTTTTTTTCATTCGCTATTGTTTAAATCAGAAAATTTAATTATTCAATAAATCAATTATCCCTCAACAGATTATGGAACTAAGTACAAAAAACACAAAAAATGAAATTTTAGCAGCTTACGATGATTTGTTGCAAAAAGTTCAGGAATCAAAGACCGAAGAACCTAAGAAAGTACAGGAGAAACAAATCCAGGAAACGATTGTGAAAAATACGGCTGCTTCGAGTTACGACAGCATCGTGAAAAATCTATCGGGGATGAAAATTGAGCTTTCTTCGTCGCTCGATAAACTGGGCGATAAGTTCGTGTCCGAGTTCAAAAAATTCGAGGAATTACAGCAAGCCATCCAAATTGAGAAAAAGACACTGGAAGATCTTTATCAACTGTCGGCTACCACCGATTCATTGTCGGTGATGTTGCTGGCCCAAAAGGAGAAGAAGCAACAGTATGAGGAAGAGATGGCCACCCTGAAGTCGAAATTCGAAGAAGAAATGGCTCAAAGCCGCGTGCAATGGAAGAAGCTTCAGGAAGAAACCAACGAGAAGATTAAGGAGGAGGCTGATGCGTTGAAGAAGAACCGTCAGCGCGACGAAGAGGATTATCAGTATACCCAGAAGTTGACCCGTAAAAAGGAAACTGACGTATACGAAGAAAAGAAATCGAAGCTGGAAAAGGAGTTAGCGGATAAGAAAGCCGCATTCGAGAAAGAATTTGCCGACCGGGAAGCCAAGATCAAAAGCGCGGAATCGGAACTGGCAGAACTTAAAGCACAAAGCGAAGCCTTCCCCGCAGAAATGGAAAAAGCAGTAACGTTGGCAGTGAAAAATACCATCGAGAAACTTAAAACCGAAAATGGATTTGAAAAAGAGTTGACAGCCAAACAGACGGAAGGGGAAATGAAACTGAAGGAACAGACCATCCTGACTCTTCAGTCGAAAATAAAGGACCTGGAATTGACCATCAAGGAACTTACCACGAAAGCTGTTACTGCGGAAGCAAGTGTAAAAGACATCGCCATAAAAGCGATTGAAAGTTCGTCGAAAATTCAAATCGTTGAAAAGTCGAAAGAATCATAATAGACTCAGAAAACCGCTGTCAAAAGTTTAAGTCACTTTGGTGGCGGTTTTTATTTTAAACTACAATTCTTCAATCTATGTCAAAGATAGCTTTAAAGAAACACCTGCAGTCGCTCACCAACGAGCAAATGATAGAGACCGTACTCGAAATGTACGACAACATGAAACCGGTAAAAGAGTATTTCGAGTTTTTCCTGAATCCGAACGAAAAGGAGATGTTCGAGAAATACAAAACTGTTATTGTCAACGAGTTTTATCCAAAAGGGAAATATACCGAACCCAAGACACGGTTTTCGGTAGCCAAGAAAGCCATTGCCGATTTCAGGGCATTGAAGCCTTCACCGGAGTTGTTGGGCAGTCTGATGCTGACGCTACCCGAGATGGCCTGCATGTTCACCCGCGATTATGGCGATATGTGGGAACAATACTACGATAGCGCTTATAATAATTTCAAGTTTGCATTGATATACCTGCAAAAGAACAATTTGCTCGACAACTTTAAATCACGTTGCGAGGCTTGCGTGGAATATTCGTCTCCATGCGGTTACGGGTTCGCCGATGACATTGCGGAACTCTTTTACCAGTATTACAAGGAATAAGTTACTTGACCCCTAAATTCATAAATTATGAAAGCAGCCGAATTATTAAAGGAAATCCTGCTTATACTCCATGACGTTAAAGAGGATGAAAAAAAGTTGCAGAAAATCCTCGATTACCTGCAGGAAGATGAGAATGATCCCGAAGAGGAAGAACCCGGGTGGCAACTGCCTGAGAAATACAATGCTGTGGTAAAAGACATCGCCGGAAGCATCGACGCCGGTTTTGTCTGTTTCATGAATACCGACACCCTGGAAATCGATGAGTTCCCCCGTGAATTACTGTCCGATTCTTATTTATATAAGATGAATACAGGAGTTTCATTGGATGAATTGAACCTGAAGTACACCCAATGGGAAAAGTACATCTCCATCGAACCCCCGGAGACGAACGAATCGTTCAGGATCATGGAAAAATATGCAGAACAGCTCGATAATTCGGAGTTCAGAACTAAACTGGTGAACGCGCTGTATAACCGGAAACCTTTTGCAAATTTCAAACGAATCGTCGATAACTCAACATTCAGGCAGGATTGGTTCGATTTTAAAAACGCCCAGTTGCAGGAATACGTGAAAAGCATAATCGCACTTGAAATTCAGGATGAACTTACATGACACAACCATAATCCGTACAATTAAGAATGAAGATTAGAACGCTGATATACACTCATCGGGCGGATTGAAAAAGGATAAGAAAAACACTTCGTATTTTGATTTTAACTCTGGACATGAATATGTCCGAATGAAATAGACAGAACTTGAATTGTGTTCTATTGTGCAATAAACACACGAAACTGAGAGTTTTGATACCAGATAACAAGAGATTTCTGATTGGAAAAGAGTCTTAAATATTGGTGTTCTCATAAATAAACATAACGAATCATTCGGTTCTGCATATTAAGTCGTAATATTACAATCAAACTAAAGTTTTAGTATATAATAAATTAGCAGTCACACAGAATATCCTTTGTATGAAAAATTATTTACGCATCCTATTCGTAATTGTATTCTGTTCATTTCTCTTCCTACATGTTCATGCGGAGGATTCGGATACCATTGAGGTAAAGAAGTCAGGGTTGGTGGTCGGGCTGAAGTATTTGTCGAACAATGTTTACCTGGGACGTATTGATTCTGCCAACATCATGTACCTGGTACCCTCCATCGGGTATGTCCATAAATCGGGGCTGCATATCGGGGCTTCATTCTCCTATCAGCTGGATGCGGGATTAAACAAAATAGATGCCATCGCCCTGGAAGCCGGATATGACTTCAAGATTGGTGAGAAATTCAGTGGCGGTCTGTCCGTGGAAAAGTACTTCTTTGATATGAACAGTATTTCCCTGAATTCAACGACTGATCTAGGGGTAGGTTCCAACTTCGCCTACGATTTTGATATCGTGTCTCTGAATGCATCAGCCGGGTTGGGTTTTAATGATAAGGTTGACGTGATTACGGAGATAGGCGTCACCAAATCATTCGAGTTTGGGAAGTTCGCTGTGGAGCCTGTGATAAAACTTTATGCCGGTACTCAAAACTATTACAATGCATACCTGCAAGCAGGAAAGTCGCATTTGAGCGGCAACAATGGTCATGCGAAAAAGGCAGCCAGTTCCCGGGTGTCGAAAAGTAATTCAGGGACAGCTGCTACTGCCTCAACTGCAGCGGCACCTTCTACTTTCACTGTGGTACAGGCTTCGCAGTACAAAGTGCTGGATTATGAACTCAGTATCCCCATTGCCTATACATTTCATAATCTCAAGTTCGATGTGGTGCCCACCTATGCCATTCCTGTGAATGCGGCCACCATACTATCCTCAACCGGTGCCGTTGAGAAGGAAGTTATTTCAAACCGTTTTATCCTGCAGGTGGGAGCAACCTACACGTTCAAATAGTATCATACCCTTACATACTAAGCAAACATCCCTGAATTGGACAGGTTTTATACTGACAGGAGGTTTTTTAAATCAGTCAGTTGAAAAAGCATCAAGTGATCATCACCTGCTACTGTGGATCCTAAGATTATAATCCGATTTTTGAAATAATTAACAGGACATTCAAAATAATAATATAGCTTGAAAAAATGATTATTTCAGTTTTAAATTCAGTTGCCATTTCCTTAATTGCTTTCATATTATTTGTTTTTAGATGTATGTTTGCTGGCTCTGTAATGTAAAAGTATTCATACTGTACTTCGAAATTGTTATGAATAAGAAACAATTTCGACAAGTCTGCTCTGTATCCTGTAAGTGGGAGATACCTTTGCATAGTTGTAAAATACTTACTTTTCAAAAGAAGTAATCATCCCCGATTATATCAAATCGACTTATGATAAATGATTTAATAAAATCTTATGGGTTGATAAAGGATCATGTTACCTACACCACTTGTTTACAATCATTTTCGTACAATTATTAATATGATATTCAAAATAATCATGTTGCCTGAAAAAAGTATTATAACAGTTTCGAAATAATTTACAATTCTTAATGCTTTCATATTGTTTATTTTTAATGGGTAGACTATACATTACAT
>Ga0302215_10002526_pt1 | contig 12549 bp, 8 predicted proteins | sample II_Fen_N3_1_FD_194580 | JGI IMG/M metagenome (GOLD analysis project Ga0302215, IMG submission 194580) | Peat permafrost microbial communities from Stordalen Mire near Abisko, Sweden - II_Fen_N3_1 | ecosystem: Environmental > Terrestrial > Soil > Wetlands > Permafrost | place: Sweden: Abisko... | reverse complement strand
TACAGCTAAATAAAACCACAATAATTACCATTCATGAAACGATTCAAATTACTGAACAACATTTTCGGGTGGGTAGCATTTGCGATAGCTGCCGTTACCTATTTGCTTACCATTGAGCCTACTGCAAGCTTTTGGGATTGTCCTGAGTTTATCTCAACAGCCTTTAAATTAGATGTAGGTCATCCTCCCGGATCACCATTCTTTATGTTGTTAGGTCGGTTCTTTACGTTGTTTGCCTCTGATACTACGCAAGTAGCCAAGATGGTTAACTCCATGACAGCCTTACTGAGTGCATTTACTATTCTGTTTCTGTTCTGGACTATCACGCATTTAGCTCGAAAAGTTGTTATCAAATCGGAAGAAGATTACACGTTGGCTAATACCATTGGTATTTTAGGTGCCGGTTTGGTTGGTGCGTTGGCTTACACATTCTCCGATACATTCTGGTTCTCGGCTGTTGAAGGTGAGGTGTATGGATTTTCATCGTTCTTTACAGCAATTGTTTTCTGGATTATTCTTAAATGGGAACGTGTTGCCGATCGTCCGGGTTCAGACCGTTGGTTGATTTTTATGGCTTATATGATGGGATTGTCAACCGGGGTTCACATTTTGAACTTGCTGGCTATTCCGGCTATTGTAATGGTTTATTATTTCAAAAAGCATACACCTACTTTCAAGGGTATTGTACTGGCATTACTTACTAGTGTAGCATTGCTAGGAGTAGTTCTCTATGGAATTATCCCGGGTGTTGTTCAGGTAGCTTGCTGGTTTGAACTACTTTTTGTAAACACGCTTGGTTTCTCGTTTAATACCGGATTATATGTTTATATTGCTCTGTTAATCGGTTTATTGGTTTGGGCTATTTATGAGTCAATAATTGATAAAAGTTACCTTCGCATGGTAATTTCGTTTGGGTTAGCTATTGCCTTTGTTGGAATTCCATTTTTTGGAGCCCATGTAATCTTAGGAATAATTCTGATTGCTGGAATTGGAGCATTTTTCTATTTCAAGAAACAATTAGTTAGTGCTCGCTGGCTTAATACGGTTCTGTTAATGATAACAGTACTTTTAATAGGTTATTCTTCTTATTCGGTTGTTGTTATTCGTTCGTCGGCTAAGCCTACTATGGATCAGAACTCTCCGGATAATGTTTTCTCGTTGAAGTATTATTTTAATCGTGAACAATACGGTGATCGTCCATTACTTTATGGCCCAGTATACAGTGCGCCGGTTAAACTTCGCGTAGATGGCAATATGTGTGTTCCTGAGCAAACTCAGGGCGAAGCGCAATATGCTAAAAAACCAAAGACTTCACCTTCCGATAAAGATGAATACATGATTACAGGTTACAAGGCTGATTATGTGATGGATGAACGGTTTAATATGTTGTTTCCACGTATGTACAGTACCACCCCAAATCATATTGAAGCATACAAACAATGGGGTCATATTACTGGCGAAACCATCAATTACGACTATTGTGGTCAACAGAAAAGTGATGTGAAACCAACCTTCGGTGAAAATATCCGTTTCTTTATTGATTATCAGCTGAATTTCATGTACTGGCGTTATTTTATGTGGAACTTTGTGGGACGTCAGAACGATATGCAAGGTTATGGTGAAATTGATCGTGGCAACTGGATTACCGGAATTGGACTTATTGATAATCTGTTAGTGGGTGATCAAAAAAAATTACCTTCTGAGTTGAAAAATAACAAAGGACATAATACTTATTTTATGTTGCCATTGATTTTAGGAATTTTGGGTATGATATTCCTTATCTATGGTGGAAAAGAAGGTGTTGAAGGTTTTTGGGTGTCGGGATTATTATTTCTGCTTACAGGTTTGGCGATTGTGCTATACCTAAACCAAACACCGTATCAGCCGCGTGAACGTGATTATGCTTATGCCGGTTCGTTCTATGCATTTACTATTTGGATTGGTTTGGGTGTATTAGCCATATTTAAGTTCCTGGAGAAATATATTCCAAAAACTGTAGCTGCCGTACTTGTAACTTTAGTTTGTTTAGGAGTTCCTGCTTTAATGGCACAACAAAACTGGGACGATCATGACCGTAGTGGACGTTTTACAGCTCGTGATTTTGGTCAAAACTATTTGGCTTCGTGTAAAGAAAATGCAATTATATTTACTAATGGTGATAATGATACTTTCCCTCTTTGGTACAACCAGGAAGTTGAAGGTAACCGTACCGATGTTCGCGTTTGTAACTTAAGCTATTTACAAACCGATTGGTATATTGGACAAATGAAACGTGGTGCGTATAAATCAGCTCCACTACCAATATCATGGCAACCTAAAGACTATGCGGCAGGAAAAAATGAAGTTGTAAGTATAGAAGATTTGTTGAAAAAACCAGTAGATATTAAAACTGCATTTGATTTCATGTTGAGTTCAGATCCTCAAACCAAGTATCAGGGTGAGGCATTTATTCCAACAAAACAACTTTACTTGCCTGTTGATGCACAAGAAGTAATTAAAAATGGTGCTTTACCAATTTCAAGAGCCTCAGAAATAGTTCCTCAGATTGATTTTACTTTAAACAGAAGATTGACTAAGAGTGAATTAATGATTCTTGAATTGCTGAAAGAAAATCATTGGAAACGTCCTATTTACTTTGCAGTAACTGTTGGCGATGATTACTATTTAGGATTAAACGATCACTTTGAACTTACAGGTATGGCTTACCAAATATTACCTGTAGGAGTTAAAGGTGCAGGACCAAGCGTAAATGTAGATGAAATGTATACCAATATGATGACTAAGTTCAAATATGGTGGCATTGATAATCCGAAGGTATATTTAGATGAAAATATCTTGCGTATGTGTCGTACACACCGTATGATGTTTGGCCAATTAATTGGTGCTTTGGTTGCAAAAGGTGATACAGTTCGTGCTAAAAAAGCGTTGGATTATTGTAATAAAGTTATTCCGGGCGCAACAGTTAGCCATGACTATACTTCTACTCAATTGGCCGATTATTACTATAAACTTGGTGAACAAGCTAAGGGTAATGAAATCATGGATGCTGTAGCAAGTGATTGTGTACAAAGTCTCGATTGGTATTTGAGCCTAAGTTCGGTAAACAGAAATAGTGTTCAAAACAGAATTGGTCACAATTTGGCTGTACTTCAACAAATTCTACGAATTGCTGATGAAGCTAAACAAAAATCAATCATGGAGAAGTACTATCCTCGTTTTGTGGATTATACCAAGAGAGTACAAATGTAAATTGAAACTAGCAGAAGCTAATAAATTGTTCGCTCGTTTGAATGACTCAGTTGTTTGAATGTGAGTTCTATACTGCAATTTGAAAATCAATTTAAAAAAAATAAATGTTCAGTTTCCCCGGGTGTTGCACTCCTTGTTGAGGGGACTGGTTTGGCGTAAAGATTCATCGGAGAAAGTGATTTATCTCACTTTCGATGATGGACCTGTGCCTGAAGTAACTCCATTGGTATTGGATATTCTGGATAATTACGATTTGAAAGCTACTTTTTTTTGTGTGGGTGAAAATGTAGAAAAGTATCCTGATGTTTATGACGAAGTCTTACGACGTGGGCACAAAACCGGGAATCATACGTTTAACCACTTAAAAGGGTTTTCAGTATCTAATCCTGAATATATTGAAAACGTTCTTAAAGCTTCGGAATATATTGATAGCCGACTTTTCCGTCCGCCTTATGGTCGAATTACACCTAAGCAATTCAAACTTCTGAAGCCAACGTATGAAATAGTCATGTGGGATTTAATAACGCATGACTATAACCAAAATTTATCGGCACAAACGGTATTCCGGAATGTAAAGAATTATGCACGCAACGGATCAATAATTGTTTTTCATGATTCTATTAAAGCACGGGATAACGTATTAACCGTATTGCCATTAGCCATTGAATATCTAATAAGCGAAGGTTATAGTTTTGGACTACTTTAGTTGTGCTTTCTGAACTAGGTTTCAATTAGTTGTTTTATGAAACGAGCATTAAGACATACGTTTAAACCAAAGACGATGTTTATTGCGAGTTTAATGCGACAATTATAAATAAATTTGAACGTATGAAAGAATCAATACTTCATTATGTTTGGCAAAATAAGCTTTTTCCGCTTAATGGGCTTTACACAACCGATGGTGATGCCATTGAAGTTATTGATGTTGGTAGATATAATACCGATTCAGGCCCCGACTTCTTCAATGCCAAGATAAAAATTGCTGGTACGCTTTGGGCAGGAAATGTGGAAATTCATACAAGTTCAACTGATTGGTTAAAACATAATCATCAGACCGATAAAGCCTATGATAGTGTGATTTTGCATGTGGTTTCAGAGGTGAATGGTGATGTGTATAGAATAGATGGAGCACGAATTCCACAATTGAAATTGGTTTTTTCTGACACTATTGAACGTAATCACGAGCAATTAATTGGTCAACAAATGTGGGTTCCTTGTGCTGCTAAAATTGGTCTTGTTCCCCATATATTTATTGAAAGTTGGAAAAATGCACTGCTAACCGAGCGTTTGGAGCAAAAGATGAACGTAATTCAGGCGTTGTTAGCAGATAATAATCAGCATTGGGAAGAAGCATTTTATATAACTCTGGCTCGTAGTTTTGGTTTTGGAACCAATAGTCAACCTTTTGAGAGTTTGGCTAAATCGCTACCTATTTCTATACTTGGAAAACACAAAGATAATCTGTTTCAGTTGGAAGCGTTATTGTTTGGTCAGGCAGGACTATTGACAGTGGCTGAACCGGATGAGTATGTGTTGAAGCTAAAGAAAGAATATCTTTTTTTGCAGACTAAATTTCAACTGACACCAATGGATGGTTCGCAGTGGAAATTGCTGAGGTTAAGACCTGATAATTTCCCGCATGTTCGTATGGCACAATTTGCGGCTTTGATCCATTCTTCAACCAAATTGTTTTCCAAAATGGTTGAAAACCCGAATATCGATTATTTGAGAGAATTGTTTTTGTGCCAGCCGTCAGCCTATTGGACTACACATTATTTGTTTGGTACAGAGAGTTCGGCTAAATCGAAAAAATTAGGCAATCAATCGATAAATAGTATTTTGATTAATACTGTAGTGCCATTTCTATTTTGCTATGCATCTCAAAAAGCAAATGAAGACTTAAAAGAGTGCACTTTACAACTTTTAGATAAAATTCCATCTGAACGAAATGCAATTGTTTCAGGATGGCAAAGCTTAGGACTTCAGTCGGAATCGGCCTATCATTCTCAGGCCCTAATTCAGCTGAAAAAACAATATTGCGACGATAGAAAGTGCTTGCGGTGTCGGATAGGACATAAAGTATTGACACTTCCGGTTGCAGAATAGTTTTTTTTAATTAATATGATAAATAGAACAAAAATATATAGGGCTTTAATTGTTGTTGGAATAGCTTTATTGGTTTATGCCTGTGCAAACAAAGCTCAGGGACCAACCGGTGGACCGAAAGATGTAACGCCGCCGAGTGTGATCAAGTCAGTTCCATTGAATAATTCATTGAATTTCAACAAAAAACAAGTTTATGTTGAATTTGATGAATTGGTTTCTGTGGAAAAAGCCTCTGATAATGTAATTATATCGCCACCTCAGGTTAAACCACCCGATGTAAAATCGTATGGCAAGCACATTACTGTGAATTTCAACGAAGATTTGATGGATAGCACTACCTATTCCATTAATTTCGGGAATGCAATTGTAGACGTAAACGAGAAAAATCCAATAAAGAATTATCTTTTTTCTTTTTCAACCGGAAATACTATTGATACGCTTAAAGTATCGGGAACGGTCATTGATTCAGAAAATTTAAATCCTATGGCTGGCATTATCGTTGGTATCTATGTTGAATCATCCGATTCAACTTTCTACAAAAAACCTTTCCTGCGTATCGGAAAAACGGATGAAAATGGACATTTCTCGATAGATAATGTGAAAAAAGGGAAATATAAGATTTTTGCATTGGGCGATACTAATCACGATTATTATTTCCAACCGGGTGAAGGTTTAGGGTTGTGTGATTCACTGGTTACTCCAACTTTCCGACGAGAGGAAATGCACGATTCTATTTGGAAAGATTCACTTCATTTCGATAGTATCAGAACGTATATGGGAACTCATTTCCTTCCGGATAACATTGTGTTTAGATATTTTAAAGAGGCAAAAAAACGTCAGTATTTTGTAAAGTATGAACGTAAAGAACCATTCTCGTTCAGTCTTTTCTACAATACCGAAGCCGCAGAATTGCCAAAGATAAAACCGTTGAATTTCGATTGGGAAGGTAAATATATACTCCAGAAGAGCAATCATCTTGATAGTTTAACCTATTGGATTACCGATTCAACAGTTTGGAAAATTGATACGCTCCAAATGGCTGTTAGTTATTTAAAATCTGATTCGCTTATGAGGCTGGTTCCGGTTACTGATACGTTAAATGTTACAATGCGTAAAGGGCGTGTTAATCCGAAAGCAAAAAAAGTAAAAAATAAACCGAAAGCTGAACCGTTGAAATTTACAACAAATGTGGCGGGAACCTTTGAAGTGTATGCTCCAATAGTGCTCAGCTTTGAAGCTCCGATGGAAAATTTGGATCTTTCTAAGATAAAGCTTAGTCAAAAGGTTGATACAACCTATAAACCCATTCCGTTTAAATGGCGGCAAACTGATTCGACAAAAACTGCTTATGAAATTGAACATAAGTGGATTCCGGAGATGAATTACGAGCTGGCAATAGATTCTGCAGCATTTGTAAGTATTTATAAGAAAGTAAGTAATGGTGTTACAAGTAAGTTTGTCATTCGTTCACTGGATGAATATTCCAGTATTAAACTACTCTTAGCCAATTTTACACCAAAAGCTATTATACAGGTGTTAGATTCTAAGGATGTAGTGGTAGCTTCGAAACCTGCAAATCCAAAAGGTACGCGTATTGAGTTCCTTAAACCTGGTGATTATTATGTGAGAATGTTTATCGACGAAAATGGAAACGGAAGATGGGATACGGGTGACTTAGCTACCCGAAGACAACCCGAAGAAGTGTTTTATTATCCAAAGAAACTTACTTTGATGGCGAATTGGGAGTTTGAAGAAACATGGGACTATAAACAAGTTCCTCTGTTGGAACAAAAACCTGCAGAACTGATTAAAGCTTCTGCTAAAAAGAAGGATAGTAATTGATAATCAGAATACTGTTTAGGGAATATCACTTTAGTGCATATTTCCTGACTTATTGTTAGTAATTTAAAGGCAACCAACTTTGGTTGTCTTTTTTTTGTAAAAAAACAAGTTGATTATGTATGTTAATCCAAAATGTTTTTTTATTTTTGGGCGTTAATTTAACCTCAACTCATTATGTGGAAAGATTTCTTTTATTTCTCGCGTGGTCAACGTGTAGGAATTATTGTGCTTATAGTGTTGATTGCTACTGCATTCTCTGCAAATTACTTTTTGCCATATTATTTCCCTGTGTCCGAACAGAATAGTTCTGCATTTCTAACAGAAGTTGCCCAATTCAAAAAGTCGCTTGTCTCACGCGATAGTCTTAGGCAAGTGGAGTGGCAGCGTAAAGCCGAAGAACGCCAACGGCTCTACGAAGAGAAATATAAAAACTATCCTCAAAATTATAAGACTTTCGAGAAGAAAAATGACACCTATACTTTGTTTAAATTTGATCCCAATACAATCGATTCTGCCGGTTTTGTTCGTTTGGGGCTGAAACCTTTTATAGCTTCTAATATCTTGAAGTATCGTAAAAAAGGTGGAATGTTTCGTACCATTGCTGATTTCTCAAAAGTATATGGCATCTTGCCGGAGAAGCAAAAAGAGCTAGAACCTTACATTTCTATTGCTGAAATAAAGACGGTAAAAGCTGAAACCAACTCAACCAAACGATCGGACATTATTGTAGAACTTAACTCAGCCGATACCACTTTACTGATGCAAGTCAAAGGCATTGGGCGCGGCACAGCCAAGGGGATTGTTCGTTACAGGCAAATGATTGGTGGGTTTGTAATTGTCGATCAACTGAGCGAAGTATATGGAATTCGGCCAGAGAATCTGGAAAAGATACGTCCGTTTTGTACCATAAATACTGCATTGGTTCAGAAACTTAAGGTAAATATAGCCAGTGCTCAACGATTAGATGCACACCCGTATATTAATTTCTATCAGGCCAAAGCCATTTACGAATTTAGAAGAAACAAAGGTAAACTTCACGATATAAACGATCTGAAAGTGTTGACTGAATTGACTTCAGAGGATTTGATAAAGCTTAAGCCTTATTTAAGTTTTGAGTAGTCTGATTAGCTGTAAATACTCAGCTTTAACGTTTAAATTCGTATTTATTTTAGCTTCAAACAGAACAATTTTAGTACATTTGTTCTTATATTGTTGAATTTAAAATGAATAAAAATTGAAAACGATCTCAGGAAATATAGTTGATGTGGTTAAGAAAACCATTATCAAAGGAATACTACAAATAGATAATGGCAAAATAGTAGCTATCCAACCAACAAATGATGTTGAAAATCAATACATAATACCCGGCTTTGTGGATGCTCATATTCACATTGAAAGTTCCATGATGTTGCCTTCTGAGTTTGCCCGCTACAGCGTAGTGCACGGAACTGTGGCTTGTGTGTGCGATCCTCACGAAATGGCTAATGTGTGCGGTATTCCGGGTGTGGATTATATGATAGAAAATGGGAAGCAATCTCCTATGAAATTTTATTTCGGTGCACCATCCTGCGTTCCTTCAACCAGTTTTGAGACCTCCGGTGCTACATTAGATGCTGAGGATGTTGAGGAGCTTTTAATGCGTGATGATATTTATTTTCTGGCCGAAATGATGAACTTTCCGGGTGTGATTCATAAAAATAAGCAGGTTTATGCAAAATTAAATGCTGCTAAACGGCTTGGAAAACCCATTGATGGACATGCTCCCGAAATATCGGGTGAGAACCTGGTAGCTTATGCGGCCGGAGGAATAACCACCGACCATGAATGTATGACTATTGCCGAAGCTGAGGCCAAGATTGCATTGGGAATGACCATACAAATTCGCGAAGGAAGCGCTGCAAAGAACTTTGACGATTTATTACCCTTGCTGGCAAAATACCCCGACAAGATTATGTTTTGCTCCGACGATAAGCATCCGGATGATTTGTTAAAACGCGGACATATTGACACCTTGGCTCGTCGGGCAGTAGCTGCCGGTTACGATCCAATTGATGTGCTGCGTATTTGTTCGCTAACCCCTATTAAGCATTACAAACTAGATGTTGGTTTACTGCAACCGGGCGATGATGCCGATTTTGTAGTGGTAAATAATCTGACCGATTTTACGGTAAAATCAACTTATATTTGTGGCGAAAAAGTGGCTGAGAGTGGGTTGCCCACATTTCCGCGTTACATTCCTACAACGCTCATCAACCAGTTTAATGTTCAAAAAATTACATTGGAACAGTTGCGGGTGGTTCCAACCGGTACAGTGTTGAAAGTAATACATGTGGACGATGGTCAGCTGTTTACGCACGAAATTCATTGTGCTCCAACCATTGAGAATAATAACTTGGTTTCTAATGTGGAAACTGACGTGTTGAAGCTGGTTGTCTATAACCGTTACCAACCATCTCAGCCTGCTATTGGATTCATTAAAAACATTGGACTGAAGCGTGGAGCAATAGCTTCTACCGTAGCACACGATAGTCATAACATTGTTGCAGTTGGCACTTCGGATGCTGAAATTGCCTCGGCTATTAATCATATTATCGACAGTAAAGGTGGTATTTTAGCCTGCGATGGCGACAGAACATGTTTGCTTTCGTTGCCGGTTGGAGGACTACTTTCTGATGGGGTAGGGGCTACAATAGCTGGGCGTTACGAGGAGGTTGACGCCATGGCCAAAGAGCTTGGTTCCACTTTACATGCACCATTTATGACCGTTGCTTTTATGTCTTTATTGGTTATCCCCGAACTAAAACTGGGCGATAAGGGCTTGTTTGATGGACTTAGCTTTAAGTTTGTAGACTTGATGGAATAAATCTAACAGTATATTGAAATTTCCAAGATGTTTTAATACTGGTGCATCTGTAATTGGACATTGTGGAATATTGTCTAAAAAATGTTATTGATTAATTTCAGTAACATTTTTTTTAATTTGTAAATTTTAATATCTTTGTGGTATATATTTTATGTGAAAATAAAATGTACTTGTAATAAGTATTAATTTTAAAATCAATCGTTATGAAAAAAACAAAATTCTTTATCGCTTCAATTTGCTTTGTCTTAAGTAGTTTATTTAGTGTAAATGCGCAATGGACATCTTCGGGCACTAACATTTGGAATACGAATTTGGGTTATAATGTAGGTATTGGAACTACTAATCCACAAACAAATTTAGATATATATAACTCGACTCAACCTGTATTGAGAGTCCTTTCAAATAATCCATCGGGTCAAGGTATACCCACACTATTACTTAGTAGAGGAGGTGAACAAACACTAAAATTGGAGGGTTATCCAAATGTAGAAGGGCGAATCTCGACTACTGTTGGAGGTGTTGGTTTCTTGACCTTTTATACAGGCAGCAATACAGAGAAATTAAGAATCGCTAGTAATGGCTTTGTCGGTATTGGAACAACTAATCCACAAACAAATTTAGATATATATAACTCGACTCAACCTGTATTGAGAGTCCTTTCAAATAATCCATCGGGTCAAGGTATACCCACACTATTACTTAGTAGAGGAGGTGAACAAACACTAAAATTGGAAGGTTATCCAAATGTAGAAGGGCGAATTTCATCTGTGCAAGGAGGAGTTGGATTTTTGACATTTTACACTGGTCAGAATCATGAGAGTTTAAGAATCTCACCTTCTGGATATATTGGTATAAACACCGCTAATCCCCAAAAACAATTAGATGTGAATGGCACTATTCATGCACGCGAAGTGCTAGTTGATAATGACAATTGGGCAGATTTTGTGTTCGATAAAGAATATGCATTGCCAAAACTGAGTGAAGTAAATGAATTTGTTCAAACCAACGGACATTTACCAAATATCCCGTCAGCTACTGATGTGAAAGAAAAGGGAGTAAATGTATCTGAGATGCAAGCCAAGTTATTACAAAAAATTGAAGAGCTTACTCTGTATGTTATTCAGCAAGATCAAAAAATAGAGAAACTACAAAAGCAAGTAGACAATAAGTAATATTTTTATTAATCTTTAATACATATAATTATGAAACGATTAAAAAAATATCTTTTTATTCTACTTCTGTTCATTATGCCAAATATAGATGCTCAGTTGAATGAGTTTATGGTGCAATCATATTATCTTGGTAAGGATGGTGCTCAATGGTTCAATACAAATAATCCCCAAGATTATTTTACGAATTTAGCAAATAATAAAGTTAATAGTATCAATTTTGATTTTTGGTCATTTATGTCCTCAAAATCAATTCTTTCATATTATAATATGGCTAAAGTTGCAGGATTGAATACTATAGTTTCAGAACTTTGGTCAAGACATGATGGATACAATCCTAATAACCCTATAGGTATACTTGGAGTTCTTTCTGATACAAATAAATATAATATCAAAGGGTATTGTATTACCGATGAGCCATTTAATAATAACGATTACAATGATGTTAGTTATATTCCTCCATTTTCAGAATTAATTAAAAATTTTGATTCTTCCTTACTTAGATATGCGAATTTATATCTTTATCAGACTAATGATATTTATTACTCAGAAGATTACATTCAAAATTATATCAATCTGACAAAATCAAATTTACTTTCATTTGATTGTTATCCTACCTCTTCTGATTCAATTGATACTTTTTTTAAAACGTTATATACTTTTGGATTAAAAAGCACATCTAACTCAATTCCATTTATTTATGTGCTAACGCCAATAAATTTAATAAAGGATTATTATAGTAATCCTCCAAATGATAATTTAAAAAATGCTACTTCTTTATCAAAAATCAGATATTGTATTTATTCAGCTTTAACATACGGGGCAAAAGGTATATCGTATTGGCCAGGTTTTGACTGGGGAAACGTCAATAATTGGAGTTTCAATTTCACCTACAATGGAACTGACAGAGAAAAACTTGTTTCTTTACATCAAAATCTTATTTCTCACAGTGCAGAATTATTATCATTAAACTTTGCAAGCGTTTATCATGTAGACAATACAACAACTATCGGAGGAGTAACTGATGAAGAGATTCATGATTTCTGCACTTGGCAATACTTCCCAAGTGATAGATATGCAAATGCCATTTTTTGGAATACTACAACTCCTGTTTGTGATGTTTACAACCATTGTTTACCTTCTGAATTAGTAATTTCTTTTATGACAGATAAAAATGGTAAAATATATTATTGATGCGAATCAGGAGTAGAGACTCCGTAATTCATTGTTAGTTTAAAGTGTTTATTATCAAGAAAATAAGTGTGAAATAATTTGTTCAATTCCCTGAAAATCACTATCTTAGAAGAAAATTCGCAGTAA
>Ga0302215_10002525_pt1 | contig 12550 bp, 11 predicted proteins | sample II_Fen_N3_1_FD_194580 | JGI IMG/M metagenome (GOLD analysis project Ga0302215, IMG submission 194580) | Peat permafrost microbial communities from Stordalen Mire near Abisko, Sweden - II_Fen_N3_1 | ecosystem: Environmental > Terrestrial > Soil > Wetlands > Permafrost | place: Sweden: Abisko... | reverse complement strand
GTTGCCTATGGCTCTTTCAACAGCCGCAGGTTCTGAAACCAAAAGTGGCATGGCATGGGTAATTATTGGAGGCCTGACAAGTTCTTTGATATTTACACTTGTTTTAGTGCCTGTTATGTACACTATTATCGAAAAATGGAAAAATAAAATAAATGACAAATTTAGAAAAAAACAACCCAAAGAAACCACAACAACTTAATTGATTCCGAACGATTAAAATCTGAATGTTATGCCAACCTATATTGAAAGAACACCCATACCGAGTGAACCAGAGAAATTAATTGATTTAGGAGTGAAAGTTTATGCCAGACACTGTGTGATGGGTAATAAATCTCCTTTATTAGCCTTGCAAACCAACTCTTGGGAAGAAAATGGACATGAAGTTAATAATGCTCTAAGGTTATGCGAATTAATAAAAACTGAATTTAACCCTTCACTTCAATACTTTCATAAGCGGGATGAGCTATTAGCTAAAATTAAAGCCTCCTTAGAAGCGAGTCACTGTTTACTCTCAGATATTTATCACGACAATCCGATAGAACTTGGCTTTTGGGGGTTCGATGTTGAATAGCCCTGTAAATTCTCCGTTCACTATCACTATGCTCTCTGTTGTCCTCCCCCCAATAACAAACTGTTATTGGGGGATTAATACAAAAATTAAATGAACGAATTATAAACAATAATTGTAATAATTATTTCCTGTATAATTGTGAAACAAACTTTTGACCAAATAATGAAAGAAATCTCAGAGCAAATTTCTTCCATTGATCTTGAAGGATGCGACATTTCGATTGAAGAGGCCTTACACATGATTGAATTTCTTCAAAATCGGCTACATACGTTGAGAGACAAATTACTTGAGTGTGGTTTTGAAAATGAAGAAGAAGAAATTTGTTTTTTCAAAGAGATTAAGCCTCAAATTCTAAGTCAACTTTTATATTTCAACAAAATATATACAATTGAATTAAAACGTCCCAATGGAAGTAATCTTATTCAAAAAAACTACTATGAGCATGAGTTGGATAGCTTGACTTTGTTTTTCCACAAAAACTTAGATTTTTATCAATACTATCGTTCAAATGCAATACATTTGGACGATTATTATTTCCGTAGAGGAAAACCCAATATCAGACTTGGGGTTGATAGTTCTCAGTTTATAAATGATACCACTTTCTCAACTTGTTACGATTATAAGGTTGCTAAGATACTCTCAAATGAAATGTTGAGAATTTATCTCAATAAAAAATTACAACAAGTTGATAGATTATCCGAATATTCAGGTAATAAACAAATAACCCAAAAAACCAAATGGACAGGGACCAAAGTTGCTGCCATTGAATTGGGTTATGGAATTTACGCAGCTAAAGTCATAGATAATGGAAAAGCAGATATAAGAGAAATTATGACTGCACTACAAAATGTATTGGGAATAGATTTGGGTGATTACTACCGTACTTACATTGCTATTAAAAGCAGGAAGAAAGATCGTACAGCCTTCTTGAAGTACTTAGCCGATTGCCTCGAAAAGCGGATGGATGAAGAATTTGAATCATAAAACCCATAATCAATTTTTTGAAAAAAACTACCAAGGTGATAATACCTTGGTAGTTTTTTTATTTTTGGTATTTTTCACACTTAAATTCATAAAATTCTCACCCAAAATACAAGACTATGGCATAATGCAACTGTGTTTTTTAATAAAATTTTCACAAAAATAAATTTTTACCAAGTTGGTAATACCTTGGCAATAATATCCACCAAAACCCTCCAATTTTGCCAAACATATTAAATAATCGCTTTTGTCCCAATCATTGGCACATTGGTATATTTTCAAATTATCACATTTATATTATGGCAAAATTCAACTTAGCATTATCAAGAATGCTTTCCCACGAAGGTTGTTTCGTAAACGACCCTGACGATTTAGGCAAAGAAACCTATAAAGGTATTTCCCGTGCGTCGCACAGTAAATGGTCCGGCTGGACAATCATTGACAGCTACAAAGCCAAATCCGGCTTTCCCACAATTCTCGACAAAGATGTCGAACTCCAAAAACAAGTTGAACTTTTCTATTTCAATAATTTTTGGACTCCTTTAAATGGCAATTTAATTGCCAACCAAACCAATGCAGATTCAATTTTTGACTTTGCTGTAAACTCAGGTATAACAACTACTGTCCACATCGTCCAATCAGTCATCGGAACGAAAGCTGATGGTATAGTAGGAGACCAAACGCTCAAAAAACTTAATTCATTGGATTTCGGTTATTTTCAACCGGCTTTTACCGTTGGTAAAATCACCCACTACATTTCCATTATCAAAAAACGTCCCACTAACAAGAAATACCTCTATGGCTGGATTATCCGGGCCCTCTCTTTCCATGACTAATAATGTATTCCCAATCGTAAATTGTAAATGTTTAAATCGTAAATTAAAACATGGAAGTAATAACAATTGAATCAAAAGCATTTAAAGACCTAATGGAAAAGGTCAATACCATTGCCAAATTTGTTGTCAACTATCAACCCGAAGAAATCAACGAAGAAGAAACCTGGGTAGATGGTTATGAAGTCTGCACAATCTTGAAAATAAGCGAGCGCACCCTTCAGCGCCTTCGCACCAAAGGGCTCATTTCTTATTCTCTGATTTCAGGCAAAACCTATTACACCATTGCCGAGGTAAAACGCATGTTGAAAGAACGGTTGGTCAAAAGCAATCAGGAAGCGCTTGATAGTCTAATTCAAAGTCACAAAACGTATGTTGAGCAAAGAAGAAATACTCGCACGGACCGATAAAGGCTTAAATATCTTCAAACATTATCTGCCGTTTCCGTTTCGTGTCGGGCGCAACTTCCTCAATCCATTGTACGAAGATAAAAAAGCTTCTTGCAATGTGTATTTCGACAGATCAAACGATCAGTATAAACTGAAAGACTATGGGAATGATAACTACAGCGGGGATTGCTTCCACTTTGTCGGAAAAATACTGGGAACTGACTGCCGTCATGCAGACAGTTTCATTGAAATTCTCCAAAAAATCAATCAGGATTTAGCACTAGGGCTGGAAGTTCAAAAAAACTACCAGTCCCCAAAATCCATGGCACAATTGTCTCCCGTGTCCCCAATACAAGAAACAACCCCAGAACAACCCAAACCAATCAAACCGTTTTCCATTAAAGTCAAACCGTTTTCTGAACTTGAATTGACTTATTGGCAACAATATGGAATTTCAGTTGAAATACTGAAAAGATTCGGGGTTGTCTCGCTAAAAGAATTTGCTTGTGAAAATAACGAGGGTAAACCTTACAAGCTTACGCCCTTTGAAAAGGAACCAATCTTTGCATATCAGGGTAAACGGTACGTGAAACTTTATCGACCTTTTTCGTCTGTTCGTTTTCTGTATGCTGGCGATTTGGGCGAGAAATATTGTTTTGGACTGGAGCAGTTGCCACCTAAAGGAAATATCCTTTTTATCACCGGTGGTGAGAAGGATGTATTAAGTCTGGTTTCAAAAGGCTTTGCGGCAATATGTTTCAATAGCGAAACATCCAACATTCCCCAAAGCACAATACGGAAACTGACTTATCGATTTAAGCACGTTGTTATTTTGTACGACTGCGACAAAACAGGTATGGAAGCATCTGCCAAACACGAGCAGCAGCTCACGGTTCTGGGAGTAAAACGAATGATTCTTCCCTTGAAAGGTACGAAAGAAGAAAAAGACATTTCCGACTATTTCAAACTCGGTAATACGAAAGAAAGTTTCCAAAAGCTCTTTATTCAGTTTCTTGATACCATTTATGCCGAAACAATGGCAGTATTAAAATCATGCGAAATAGATTTCACCAAACCACCAATCTCAGCCGAAATGATAATTTCAATCAATAACGTCCCCCTTGGCACACAAAGCAATTTATGCTGTATAACAGGAGGAGAAGGGACAGGCAAAAGTAACTATATCTGCGCATTGGTTGCGGGAACGTTGAATACTGATGACGAAGATATCGACACCTTAGGTACTCGTATCAAACCCAATCGGCAGAAAAAAGCCGTTTTGCTTTACGATACCGAACAGTCAGAACTACAGCTTTACAAAAACACCATGAACAGTCTCAAACGGGCAAAGCAGAAACATTTTCCGGAAAGTTTCAGAGCGTATTGTCTCACAGGAATGTCTCGTAAAGAGCGGCTACAAGCAATTATTCAAAGCATGGATAAATTCTATTATGAGTTTGGCGGAATTCATTTGGTAATTATAGATGGTATCGCCGATTTAATCCATTCGGCAAATGATGAAGCCGAAAGTATCCGAATTGTGGACGAACTCTACCGGTTGGCCGGAATATATCAAACCTGCATTGTCTGTGTACTTCACTTTATCCCGAACGGGTTAAAGCTCCGCGGACATTTAGGTTCCGAACTCCAACGAAAATCTGCCGGTATCCTCTCCATTGAAAAAGACGACCAACCCGGAGTGTCTGTTGTAAAAGTACTGAAAGTGCGTGATGGTAGTCCATTAGATGTTCCGCTCATTCAGTTTGCATGGGACAAGAAAGAAGAAATGCACGTTTATCTGGGCGAGAAAACCAAGGAAGAAAAGGAAAAGCGCAAAGAAAACGAACTGACAGCCACCGCCAAAACAATCTTCTCACAAAAACGCTACTACACCTATCAGGAACTTACCGATAAGCTTCAAGAATACCTGGACGTAAAAGAGCGCACCGCCAAAGGCTATATCAAATTCATGCGCGAAAAAAACATTATCCTCAAAGATCCCTCCAAAGCCAACTATTTTGTAGTTGGGCACAACTAGTTTCCATTTGCAAACCTTGACAAATTATGTCAACGTTTGCAAATACAAAACTTCCATTTCAAATGGTCCCCCATGTCCCCATTGTCACTTCCAATACAAAAATTAAATCCCTATGACATCAGAAGAAAGATATCAGATAAAACTACATAAAAAACAGTTAGACGAGAAATACCTTCAAAAGCAAATAATCAAATTAAACGAAAATAAATCACAGATTCTAATTCGTATCAGAACTTTCAACCGAAAAAACAAACACAAATATAAAAACTCAAAAGAGATTTACCTCCACCAACGAGATGTAGTGAAGCTTCTAAACACGAATAATCGAACAATAGATTTACTTTTAAAGGAAAGATTAATCAAAAATTCTTTTGGATTTATGAAACAGATTTTCTCACTTTCAGATATTACTTTTTTTATCCATTCATTAAAATAATCAATGAAATCGGCAGTCACTGCCTGCCGAAATTACAGAGGCAAATTGTCAGACGATTTCTGCCGATTTTAAAATGTTCAGATTTCACCTATTACTTTGTAATTGGTTTTAATAGTTTCTATTTGCAATAAATATCGTTAGATGATATAAATCGAAAATGGAAACTAAAATAAATCACTTTTTTTATATCCATATTAAATTATTGTTGTATTTTTGCGTGCGATATACCCCCTTAAAGGTGGTTTATCGCACACGATATTGCAATTCAAATAAATATGAGTGAAACAATAATAAATACGGCTGATTATATTCGTAGCCTAAGAAAAAATGGTAAATATGCATTTACTATTGATGACTTGGTAAGAGATATTCCCAAGCCGATGAAAAATATTAGAAAAAACCTGGATAATCTTCGAGAAAGGGGTGATATTATAAATGTCAGAAGGGGGTTTTTTGCAATTATACCTGATGAATATAAAAATATGGGAGTTATTCCTGTTGAATTCTACATAGATGTGCTAATGAAGTATTTGTGTAAAAACTATTATGTTGGTTTATACAGTGCTGCTATGTTTCACGGTGCTGCTCACCAACAGCCACAAGAGTTTTATGTCATTTCAGAGAAACCAAGACCAAAAACAACTGATAATGAAAACTATTTGATAAACTTCATTGAAAAAAGTAATTTCCCATTGTTTGGAATCGAAAAGAAAAAAACGGACACAGGTTACTTTAATATTTCGAGCAAAGAACTTACTTTTCTTGACCTGATATATTTTGAACAAGCAATGGGTGGTTTCAACCGTATTATTTCAATTCTTGAAGAATTATCTGAAAGTATCAACCTAACAAAAATGAAAGATGCTGTGAAAAATGATTTTCCATTAAGCGTGTTTCAACGGGCAGGTTATATTGCTGAAAATGTATTAAACAATACTAAATTGGCAACTGTTTTTGAAAACAAATTGGCAAAATCAAATACTAGAACCAAACTGTTGAGATCGTCGGGTGAGAAAAATGGTGAGAAAAATGCGAAATGGAATTTAATAATTAATACAGAAATAGAAAGCGATTTATGATCCCAAGAGCACATATTATTGAATGGCAGAAAAACGCACCGTGGAAAACAAATGCACAGGTTGAACAGGATTTAGTGATTGAGAGGGCGTTGGTTGAATTGTTTTCCGATGATTTTATTCGCGAAAATCTTGCTTTCAGAGGTGGTACAGCGTTGCATAAAATGTTTTTTAAACCTCAGGCACGTTACTCAGAAGACATAGATCTGGTACAAATAAAGCCGGGAAATATTCATCCAATCTTACAGCAGATTCGTAAAAGGCTTGATTTCCTTGGTCAGAAAAGATCAGTGAAAGCAAATGAAAAAATGAACACGGTGGTGTATCGATTTGATACCGAAATTCAGCCGGTCATAAATTCCAGACTAAAAGTAGAGATAAACTGTAGGGAACATTTTAATGTTTTCGGACTGAATAAAGCAGCAATGAAAGTTGAAAATTCATGGTTTTTAGGCGAAACGGAGATTAATACATATAAGTTGGAAGAATTACTTGGAACAAAAATGAGAGCCCTGTATCAAAGGAAAAAAGGACGTGATTTATTCGATTTGTATTATGCGCTGACTAATTCAGATGTCGATACAAAACAAGTACTTGAGGCATACAAAGCATATATGAACTTTAGTGACAACAAGCATAAAACCTCAAAAGAGTACCTTCTTAATCTCGACGATAAAATGAACGATAATGTTTTTCTTGGAGATATGACTGCACTTATAAGACCAAGCATCGAATATGATATAAATGCAGCTTACGCTCTTGTGAAAACCGAATTGATTGATAAGATATAATAACTCAAATTGCAATAAAATCGAGTATGAAAAGAAAATTCACTACCAACTCACGCTTAGTGCATGAATTGTTCGCAAATTATATAAGCACATTTACAGCATTCTGTGAATTGATTAACAATTCATTACAAGCCGGAGCGCAGAATATTTGGATAGATATTGATTATACCAAAGATGAAGAGGTTCATCCATTAGTAATAAAGAAAATAAGTATTAAAGATGATGGTTGTGGTGTGCATGTAAGTGAAATTCCACATAAGTTATTAGATATTGGTACTGCAAACAAAGATGGAGGAAAGGGTATTGGTCGTTTTGCTGCATTTCAATTAGGTCGTACCGTCAAAATTGAGACAATTGGATATTCAACTTCAGAAAAGTCTTTTTCAAAGGTAACCATTCCTTTGAGGTTCGACATGTTCGGAAAAAACTTGAATGTTACTGAAGTTGATTTGGACACCCAAGAAGATATTTTGAAAGGAACAAATCATGAAACATTTTACAAAGTATCAATCTCAGAATTGTATGATTCTACTGTAACGGACTCTGAACCCAAAAAGAAGATTATTGATAAATTTCTAAAACCCAATATAAAAGACGCTATATTCGAACGTTATCCTTTGAAAATCTTTAATAAGGAGATAAACGTTTTTATCAATAATAGCAAAATTGATCCTTCAGACTTTCTTGTTGAAAGTCCAATAACAAAAACTGTTGATTACGAAGATAAGAAAGGTAAATCACACAAAGTGCTTTTTGATTACATGAATATCAAAAAGTTGCCTAAAATTAAAGTATTTCTTACCACAAAGAACGCTGGAATACAAACTATTGCTACTGGGTTTGAATTTGAAGCAAACTGGTTAAGCCCTAAAATTGGAGGATGGTTTATTTATATTCAATCTAACTCGTTGCCATCAGATATGTATCGGAATATTGATTTGGATGGCATGGATGAAAATATCAAGCATTACAAAGAATTCCTCAAACAACAGTTAAATGAATTTTTCAAGGAGAGAAATAAAGAATTTGATAATTTTATGGATAAACTTAAAAAAGATGAGTATTATCCGTATAAGGAAAAATCAAGTTCACAATCAAAGATATTGCTATTTGATAAAGTAGCTTATATCGTTGAAGACAGATTCCAAATTCTAAATCAAGACAATAAAATCAGAGAGATAATTTATCCCCTTATTGACCGAAGCATTTCAAATGGAGAATTTGAAAATGTGCTCAGAAATATGTTGAAACTAAACAATAAAATGGTAACTAAATTTTCCGAACTACTTGAAAGGTCGGATATGGAAGATATTATTGAGTTTTCGGATAAGGTCGTAAAGAAAACAGAAGAGCTTGAATTTCTGGAAAAATTAGTTTATTCAGATATTTCAAAAAATGTAAAAGAAAGAAAGCAATTGCACAAGTTTCTTGAAAAAATGCTTTGGGTGTTTGGTGAAGAATACAATGAGTCTACACACCTAATGTCCGATAAAGGACTAGAGCGGAATTTATTAGAATTAAGGGACAAAACGCTTGTTTACAAAGCCTCCAAGAATGATGACAATATTGCTGATATAAAAGAAACTAATATCAGATCAATAACAGACTTATTTCTGTATAGTGAACGGATTCTTGACATGAACGTTAGGGAAGTCCTGATTGTAGAATTAAAAGCTCCAAAAGTAAAGATTAGTCCGAAAGAATTGGGACAGGCTATGAAGTATGCACAGGAGATTGAAGAAATGGGAGTTTTTCCAGACCGATTGCACTACAAGGTTTTACTGATTAGTTCTGAAATAAGTAAACAAGCAAAATACGATATTGAAGGGCGACAGAAGGAAGTAGACAATCCATATCTATATCATAAAAATGCGAATGGGAATATTGAGGTATGGGTTATGAAATGGGCTGATCTGATAGAAAATCTTAAACGAAAACTGAAATACATGTCAAATATACTCAACACAAAAGATGTGAATGTTCAGGAAAAGGCAAAGAGAGATTTTGAAGAAATTGATTTTACTAAGGTGTCATCTACTTTGAAAAAGGTAGCAGTTTAAAAATATTCGTATCAAAAAAAATGTTTTACCCTTGCTGGCATACTTTACAAAAGTGTGCCAATACAAAGTTATTCAGCTTTTCGGTCGCTTTTGCCGCTTTACTTTCCAAGAATCAAAGGTCAGGCAATGCCTGAAAGTTCATTACAGGCAGCTCCACAGGTCAACCACCAGCCGCCAAAAATCCCCACCATTCGTTCCTCATGTCTTGCACGGTCTTTTTGTCGGCTTCCGCACAATCAACCCTGCTGTTGTTTTTTTCTGTCACACTTTTTGCAAAAGGCAAAAAAGACGTTTGCACTCCAACCGCCACCACCGTGCTGCACTTGCGCCAGAAAAAAAACAACTCAAAGCTATGTATACATAACATGTAGTTATAATCGTTTTTCCATACTTCGTACTCCACTACGTTTCGGGGAAATACCCTGAAAAAAGCTTATAACCTAATTATGTATAATAGCCGCACAAAATCAACGCTTTTGCCCCGCTCCGCTGCCCGAGAGTCCAACAAATTCCCCTCCTCCCTTTCAACGGTTGCAGTAAGTAAAAATAGTTCGAGTTTTATTATCATGTGCTTGAGGTAGGTTCATTCACTTCACTCATTACGTTTCGGGGGCCGCTGTTCGTGCCTCACTACGCGTCCACCCTTCACTACATTCCGTTCAGTTCATTTCACCCACCTCAGCACCGCACAGCATAGGTGGCTTAGTCGCTCCATTCCACAATCCACGCAGTCATTCCATTTCGCTTTCCGGCTGTAATCCACACACAAATAAATCCACACACAAACATCCAGAAAAGCTCCATTTCATTCCCCAACGCCTGTTCCATTACACGCCTAATCCACCCATGCCCTTTTCCAACGCATTTCAAATGGTCTATTTTTCATACTGCGGCGAGTCCACCCCAATAATCGCCTAAAGGCAGAGCGGTAAGTTTATTACACCTAATCGGTGCGTTTTTATGCGTTCCGCAAATATAAGAGCCACAATAAGACCCCACCACCCATTAGTTGTGCAGAAAATAAATATATATCGAGTTAATTGTCCATGTGCTTGCGGTATATGCGTTCCATTTCAGCTCCATTTCGTTCCGGGATCAGCTGTCGTTCCTCCGCTGACCCTACACTTCATTTTGCCTGCATTACAAGCATACACCTCAGCACCGCTCGGTTTCGGGAAATACTCATTTCCATTTCGCAAGCTCATTCATTCCGTTTTCCCCAAGCCCTTTTCCAACGCATTTCCAACGGTATATATTTATTTTCTGCGGCGAGCTTGCCCCAAAGAATCAATCGCCTAAAGGCAGAGCAGTAAGTATTTTACACTTAATCGGTACATTGTTCAGGCGTACCGCCAATACGAAAATAAAGCCCCGAAAACCACTTGTGTTTTTTATTGAAGGTTAATGTTGGGTAGCAATTAAAAAACACAAAAGGTTTTCAAAATATGGGGACAGATGTCAAACTCCTTACAGCAGCTTGTCAATTGTTTAGCACTTCGGGCAAATACCTCAATTTTCCCCACCGCCCTGTAGTAGTTGCAGTCATTTCAGGCAAACGTTTATGATTTCTTATGCTTGCGGTAAGTGCATTCATTCCGGCTCCATTGCGTTCCGGGAACTACGTTCGTTCCTCTCTCCGAACCCCTACACTTCATTATGCCTTCATTCGTGCATCCACCTCAGCATCGCACTGCATAAGTAGCTCCATTCTCTCACTTCACATGTTCCGTTCTTTCAGTCCCTACCCATGCCATTTCTCCACCCATTTCCAGCGGTTGCCTTCATTCCTGCGACGAGTTTACCCCGATGAAGAGAATCCTTATGGTTTAGGTAAGAAGTGGTTTCTTTTTCCAAAAGGATTCAAAGACAAAATCAAATTCCAAAAAGACAAATACAACAAGGAATTTTGAGTATAATATTTACCGACAAAAAAAATAAAAAATCCAGCAAAATTAAGGCGGCCAACACAGACCAACGCTTTGGGCAGTAAAGGTCGGTGCCCTCCGGGTTTTTGCCATAATCTCCACACTTCGCTTCGCTCAGGTCGTATTTTGGCAAAAAAACCTTGACAGCCCAATCCGTCCGCCTAATTAAGATGGCTATATTTTTTCTTTTTTTTTCTTCTTCTTTTTTTCTTCTCTTTTCTGGGGGTAAAAATTATTTACGGGGCGCAGCAGCTGCATTTAGTTTTTAATCCTTTAATCCTCCAGTTTATGAGCACTTTTAGTATCAAATCTCATCGTTCGGGCGTTGTTTATTCTATGCCTCATTTCTTCATTTTAAACAAAGGAAATAACAGCGGAAAACCGCTTGCAGTCGCCTGTCCTAATTGCTTCGTTATTCAGTTTCAAAGCGAAGAAGAAAAAGAAAAAACCTACTGGCTGTCGTATAGCTTGTGGCAGTCTAAAGCCTTTTATTCCTTTTTGCGTGGGTCGGTCATTCCGTTTGTAGTGTTGCGGGATGTAAAGTCTTGCCTTTTGGATGGTTTAAATAAAGCAAATGAAAAGCCGGCTCAGTTTGAAAAAGCCGTGTCAACTCTCCGCAGTCTGGAAGTCCTGGAAAAAATTATAATCAAAACTTGCTTTTAATCTCCAAAGCTCGTTGTATGCTGTTTTATAAGTACCTTTCATAGGTGCAAAACACATGTTTTGATTAGTATTGGCGAAAAACGAGAAAAACTTTTTTCGGGCTCGATGGGTCGGCCCCAAAAGTTTTTTCCCGTTTTCCGAGTGATGACTGCAAATAATCAAACTATATTCAAGCCAGATATAATCACAAAAAAAAACCTCCCAAACTTGAGAGGTTTCACTGCTAAAAGGTTACCGCAACTAATAGCAGTAGTTTTTAGCGATTTCTTCGCCGGATTAAATTCTTCAAAACCAATGAAACAACAAAACTCACAACAGCGCCTACAACGGCGAGAATAATCGTTCTGACCAGGTCTTCGATAAACACGTTGCTAAACACTGATAGCAACATACCGCCGCAAGTACCGGCATAAACTTGGCCGTCGCTGTTTGTTTCAAGGAGTTTCATTTTCGGTTGTTTTTGAATCGGTTGTATCAACTGCCGTTTGACTAACTGCTGTTACTACTCCACCTGCTAATGCTATATATCCGGCTGCGGCTACCAATCCCGCAGGAAGTGCAATCGGAGAAGCCAAAATGGCTCCACCAATGGCCGCCAAAGCCAAACCTATTGTACGCAAGGTCCTGAAAAATTTCGGAGTTGGAGCTTTTACCCGCTGAACAACACTCATGTTGTTAGGATTCATCGTTGTTTGATTATTATCTGTTGCCATAAATCTTAAATTGATGTTTAGATTCTGTTCTTAAAGTCCCCCTTCGGGGGATTTAGGGGGCTTTATCCAACTGC
>Ga0302215_10002523_pt1 | contig 12554 bp, 10 predicted proteins | sample II_Fen_N3_1_FD_194580 | JGI IMG/M metagenome (GOLD analysis project Ga0302215, IMG submission 194580) | Peat permafrost microbial communities from Stordalen Mire near Abisko, Sweden - II_Fen_N3_1 | ecosystem: Environmental > Terrestrial > Soil > Wetlands > Permafrost | place: Sweden: Abisko... | reverse complement strand
GCATTCGCTTTGCAAAGATACTAAAATTTTCGCAAATGTGGGGCCTATAGCTCAGTTGGTTAGTAGCACCTGACTCATAATCAGGGGGTCACTGGTTCAAGCCCAGTTGGGCCCACTCGAAATCAGACACTTACACATTTATTTGTGTAGGTGTCTTTTTCTTTATCATACTTTTATCATACTTTATAGTTAACAAAGTACGCAAAAGTGTTTATTTTGGGCGTGCTTAGTTAAAATTCAATGTATTGATTATCAAATACTTGCCCACTCCCCGCATAGTCCCCTACCTATCAGTGCAGCACTACATGTCACCCCTGTGGCGCTCGGTATACCGCAAAAAAAAATTCCATTTTTTTTTTTAATTAAATTACGTCCAGTAACATACTGTGCAAATATACACCATTGCATACGACATCAATATAATGTACTTAATATCAATTAAATATAACTGATTTAGGCGCAGAAAAGGACATGTAAATAACGAAAAAAGTGCATGACTGATAAGCAGTTATGCACAAATTACGGTCAGCCGTGCGAAACGGTTAAAAAAATATTCAAAATCACAAAGCGAACTCCTTTTTCAGCCGTTGTACCGTGCTAACACTATCGCCCGTAATTTTAGCAACATTGCGGATGGCATAACCTTTTCTTAATAAGGTAAGTGCTTCTTTGTATTCTTCCCGTTTCTCTTCCGTGCTTTTGGTACTTCCGATATTGCGTCCCAACTTACCGCCTTTAGCTATATAGTTTGCCCGACCCGAATTTAAACGGTATTGTATGTTTCCTCTCTCAATTGAATATAGCTCAGACATAACGGTTGTTATGATAGAAGTCATTGGATTGATTTCCTTGTCTTTAGTCAAAGTATTTAAACTTAAATTTTGAATATATACATTAATACCATTGGAATGCAGTGCATCCAAAGTTTTTAAAACTTGTAGTGTCGAGCGTCCAACTCTACTCAACTCACTTGTGAGCAGCGTATGTATTTGATTTGTAATACAATAATCGACACACTCAAGTAAAATTTCCCGTTCTTCATTACGTTTTGCACCGCTTATTTTTTCTTCAAAAACCTTAACCACTTGAAAATCATTCTTGTTAGCGTAGCTCTTTAAATCTACGACTTGACGTTCTGTTGACTGCCTATCGGTAACAGATGATACCCTTGCGAAAATTACTGCTTTCATATAACTACCTTTAAATGTTACGCTAAGGTAAGAAAAATAATTGAATGTGCCAAATATATCAAAGATTATTATGAATACATTTTACTGTAGTATATTTTTCTGAATACAGATTTATTTGAATACAAACTAGATTTGAATACTAATGTTTCTAAACTAACAAAATCAAACAGGGCAAAAAGCGAACAGAAATTATTACTTTTGTAAAAAAAACTATAGTAACATCAACAGCACAAACCCACCATGTCAGAAGACCAGAAAAAACAGCTTGAACAACAACTTTGGAATATAGCCAACACTTTACGGGGCAAAATGGATGCAGATGAATTTCGGGACTACATACTGGGATTCATTTTCTATAAGTACCTATCGGAAAAAATGCACACTTATGCTGATTCAATCCTGAAGGAAGACGGCATCAAGTATATTGATATTAAAGAAAACAGCGAAACAGGCACAAAGTATATTGATGCTATACGTGAAGAATCTCTGGAAAAGCTGGGTTACTTCTTAAAACCGTCCGAACTGTTTAGCGAGGTTGCGAAACGTGGAAACTCTGACAAAGAAGGTGAAAACAACTTTATATTGGAAGACCTTGCTAAGATTCTTACCAACATAGAGCAGTCAACGATGGGAACAGCCAGCGAAGACGATTTCGATAACCTGTTTGAAGATTTGGATTTATCTTCAACCAAACTAGGGCGAACAGAATCAGCAAAGAACGAATTGATTTCAAAGGTACTTTACCATCTTGACCAGATAGACTTTAAACTAGAGGACACTGAATCCGATGTGCTGGGCGATGCTTATGAATACCTAATCGGACAGTTTGCCAGTGGTGCTGGAAAAAAAGCAGGAGAGTTCTATACTCCACAGGAAGTAAGTAAGATTTTGGCTAAGATTGTCACCACTGGGAAAACCAAACTAAAATCAGCTTATGACCCGACTTGCGGTTCAGCATCGTTATTGCTGCGGTTATCTAAAGAATCGGAAGTAAGTGATTTTTACGGGCAGGAAATGAACCGTACTACCTACAACCTTGCCCGTATGAATATGATTCTGCATGATGTACATTATCGTAAATTTGATATACGACAAGAAGACACACTGGAACACCCACAACACCTTGACAAGCGATTTGAAGCAGTAGTTGCCAACCCACCATTTTCTGCCAATTGGAGTGCAAGCCCGTTGTTTATGACAGACGACCGCTTTAGCCAATACGGAAAACTTGCACCGAGTAGCAAAGCTGACTTTGCTTTTGTACAACACATGATTTACCAACTGGCTGACAATGGTATTATGGCTGTAGTGCTTCCACATGGGGCATTGTTTCGTGGTGGTGCTGAATTACAAATCAGACGGTATCTGATTAAAGACCGTAACTATCTCGATGCGGTAATTGGGTTACCTTCAAATATTTTTTATGGAACTGGAATCCCGTCTTGCATTCTTGTATTTAAGAAATGTCGTGAAACACCCGAAGACGTTTTGTTTATTGATGCCAGTCAGTATTTCGACAAAGTGAAAACCCAAAATGTATTAAGGGAGGAAGACGTTGACCGTATTGTAGATGCTTATCGAAACCGAACGGAAACGGAAAAATTCAGCAAACTAGCGACACTTACAACCATTGCCGAGAATGACTACAACCTGAATATACCACGTTATGTAGATACTTTTGAAGCTGAAGACAGTATTGATATTAATGCACTGGCTGATGAGATAATGGAACTCGACAAGTTAATGACTGAAACCGATAAAACCATTGCAGGTTTTTGCAAGGAACTAAATATCTCAAAACCGTTTTAAACTATGGAAAAGCAAATAAACACTCCAAAGTTGCGGTTTCCTGAGTTTGACGGCGAATGGGAATCCTTAAAAATTGGCGAAGTTTTTAGTCTGAAGCAGCGACCAATGTCCAAACCGAAAGAATTTTACAAATCAATTGGTATAAGAAGTCATTTCAAAGGAACATTTCAAAGGATTGACAGTGACCCACTGAAAAATGTTATGGATGTTTTATATCAAGTAAAAGAAAATGATTTGATTGTTAATATAACTTTTGCGTGGGAAGGAGCTGTTGCAATCGCATCCAAAGCAGATGAATCTGGTTATGTTTCTCATAGATTTCCTACTTATGAGATTGACAACTCAAAAGCTAACATTGATTTCTTTAGATTTATATATCCAACTGCGAAGATGAAGAAAGAGTTGGAACTTATATCTCCAGGAGGGGCAGGAAGGAATAGGGTTCTAAAAAAAGAAGAATTTTTGAAAATTAATTTTTGTTTTCCCACCCTTCCCGAACAAACCAGAATCGCCAACTTTCTGACCGCAGTTGACAACAAACTCACCCAGCTTAAAAAGAAGAAAAGCCTGTTGGAGCAATACAAAAAAGGGGTAATGCAAAAACTGTTCTCGCAAGAGTTGCGATTTAAAGATGAACGTGGCAATGATTTTGCTGAGTGGGAAGAGAAAAAGTTAGGTGAAATTTTGAATGAACATAAAACTAGAAACAAAAACAATAAAGTTAAAGAAGTGTTCTCTGTTGCAAAAAACAAAGGAGTGATAAACCAAATAGAACATTTAGGACGCTCTTATGCCTCTGCTGACACCAGCAATTACAAAATCGTTTTTCCAAATGATGTCATATACACCAAGAGTCCTACAAGCGACTTTCCATTTGGTATCATTAAGCAAAACAAACTTGATAGAAAAGGAATTGTATCAGTTTTATATGGTGTCTTTACACCAAAAAATTCTCATATAGGATTACTACTCGATTATTACTTTTCATGTTGGAAAAATATATATAACTACCTAAATCCACTTGTGCAAAAAGGAGCAAAAAACACAATGAACATTGGCAATGAGGATTTTTTAAACGGTGCAGAATTATTATTGCCAAGTTCAGAAGCCGAACAAATAAAAATTGCACGTTTCTTAGTAGCTATAGACGATAAAATCTGTCATTGCGGTGTGCAGATAGAGAAAATGGAGAGATGGAAGAAAGGCTTGTCACAAAAGATGTTTTGCTGAAATTATTGTCTGCAATAAATGTAATGAAAAATGATATGAATGTTGCCTGAATACGGTAACATAACGAAACCCTTTAAAATAGGGAGTTTTCAAAAAAATCTAACTGTATATTTTCAAGTGTGCTCGATGAATCAAAACAAACATTATATATTCAGTGATGAATCAGGCTATGATGGCGACAATAGATTTGCTAGCCTAGCAAAAGTTTCTGGAACATACGAGCATTCATTGGAGCTTCACAATAAGCTTAAAGACATTCTGGCAAGACATACAAAAGAAGAAATAAAGTTTAAAGACGTACATAGCCATAAAACGAAATCTATAGCCACAGAATTTTTATCAACCAGTTTTGACTTTCTAAATCAGTCCAAAATAAAGATACATGTAATAGTATGGGACAAGCTTGATTCAAGACATAATATCCCAAATCGCTGCGATATTGAAAATTTAAAACGCATGTATTACCATAACATGAAGGCTTTGCTGAAAAGCTGGAATACTGAAACGAGTTGGTCATTTTATCCCGATGAGTTTACAGCTATAGATTGGGAAAATGATATAATAAAATACATTGAAAACACCAGATTAAATCCTGCAAATGACATGCAGCAAAAATTATTCGATGTTTTTAGAGATGTTCAGTTTCCTACAGTAAAAAGCGTAAGGGAATTAGATTCTAAAGATTATCCAATAATTCAGCTCGCAGATTTGTATGCAGGATTGGTTCGGACATCAAGAGCAGAATCAGACAAATATAGTTTGTGGCATCAATTGAATGCTTTACAATGTCAACCATCACTCTTTGAAGAAGATTTAGATGTTGATGTCTCAAAAACATTAAAACCAAAATTTGAGGTTATGCGTGAATTCCATGAAAAGGCAAAGAAATACAGATTAGGTGTCAATTTTTCAGATTCAAAATACTTTAAAACCTTTCACGACAAAAGCAATTTATCAATCTGGCATTACGAACCTCAGAGTGAATTTGACAAAGCTCCTATAAAAATCAAGAAATAACAAGCTATGACCACACAGCCCGAACAACTTCTCGAAAACAATCTGATAGCTCAGCTTCAACTGCTGGGTTATTCTTACGTTACAATCACAGACGAAAAAGACTTGTTGGAAAACTTGAAAAGCCAGTTGGAAAAACACAACGGGATTCAGCTTACAGCCAAAGAATTTGATAGGGTATTGAATATACTCAGTAAAGGTTCGATTTTCGATAAAGCCAAAATCTTACGAGAAAAACAACATATTGCAAGGGATAACGGGGAAAGCTTGTACTTTGAATTCATTAGTACTGACAACTGGTGTCAGAATTTGTTTCAGGTTACAAATCAGGTCGCGATTGAAGGTAAATATAAAAACCGTTATGATGTAACCCTGCTGATTAACGGCTTACCGTTGGTGCAAATAGAGCTGAAAAGACGGGGAATAGAACTAAAAGAAGCTTTCAACCAAATCAATCGTTATCAACGTCATTCGTTCGGAGCTTCAATCGGACTGTTTCAATACGTTCAAATATTTATTATAAGTAACGGGGTAAATACCAAATACTACGCTAACAACAAGAACCAATCGTTTAAGCAGACTTTTTATTGGAGTGACGAGCAGAACAAGACCATTAATCAGTTGGATAAATTCGCTTTCAACTTTCTGGACACTTGCCACCTATCCAAAATGATATGCCAGTACATTGTACTAAGCGAAGCTTATAAAATCCCAATGGTATTACGTCCATACCAGTATTATGCCGTAGAAGCATTGGTTGAACGGGTGAAGAATAGCACTAAAAACGGTTATATCTGGCATACTACAGGTTCGGGTAAAACCCTGACGTCATTCAAGGCGGCTCAGATTATAATGAATATGCCACAGGTGAAGAAAGTAGTATTTGTGGTCGACCGTAAAGATTTGGATTACCAGACCACGAAAGAATTCAACTCCTTCAGCAAGGGCAGCATTGACGGCACGGATAACACCACCGCACTGGTAAAGCAATTTACAGACGACACAAAGCTAATCGTTACCACCATTCAAAAGCTTAATACGGCTATCAGCAAGAAACACCACCAGAATAAGATGGAGCTGTTGAAAGACGAACGTATTGTATTTATTTTTGACGAGTGCCACCGCAGCCAGTTTGGGGAAACTCATAATAGAATCAAAGCCTATTTCAACAATATACAGTTGTTCGGATTCACTGGCACACCTATCTTTGTAGAAAATGCTGTAAAGAACGAACTGGGTAAACGAACCACTACAGAACTGTTTGGGGATTGCCTACATAAGTATGTTATTACCGATGCCATTAAGGATGAAAATGTATTGAAGTTCTCGGTTGAGTACGTTGGAAGGTACAAAAAGAAAGATAGTAATACCAACATTGATATTGAAGTAGAAGACATTGATACAAAGGAATTGATGGAATCACCAAAGCGACTGAGCAAAATCACTGACTTCATTATTGACAACCACAACCGCAAAACATATAACCGTGAATTTACCGCTTTGTTTTGCGTTAACAGCGTTGAAACTTTAATTAAGTACTACGAGCTGTTTCAAGTTAAAAAGGTCGCTGGCAAGCATAATTTACGCATTGCCACTATTTTCAGCTATGGCACAAACGAAGATGACAAAGATGCCAATGGACTTTTGCCCGAAGAGGTATTAATGGCAGCTGAACCACAGCCAGTATATAGCATAAACTCACACAGCCGTGAAAAGTTGGATGAATTTATTGCAGATTACAACGGGATGTATGGTACAAACTATTCAACGAAAGACAGTGAATCATTTTATAATTACTACAACGACATTAGCAAACGGGTTAAGTCAAGGCAGGTTGACATTCTGTTGGTAGTAAATATGTTCCTGACTGGATTTGACAGCTCAACCCTCAACACCCTGTATGTTGACAAGAACCTGAAGTATCACGGATTGATACAGGCGTATTCACGCACAAACCGCATTTTAAACGAACAAAAATCTCAAGGGAACATTGTAGTGTTCCGCAACCTGAAACAAGCTACAGACGATGCTATAACTCTTTTTAGCAATAAGGACGCTAAGGATATAATAATCATGCAGCCTTACGAAGGCTATGTAAAGAAATTCAGTCAAGCTTTCGTTGAGCTGTTGAAGATTGCCCCAACCGTAAACAGCGTTGCCGACCTGAAAGACGAAAACGAAGAGCTGGAATATATCAAAGCCTTCCGTGAGCTAATGCGGTTGAAGAACGTACTAACCACCTTTGCTGACTTCTCTTTCAATGACCTATCAATGAATGAGCAGTTGTTTGAAGATTACAAAAGCAAATACCTTGACCTATACGATAAGGTTAAGACCGACCACCAGAAGGAAAAGGTTTCGATATTGGATGACGTGGACTTTGAGTTGGAATTGATACACAGGGATGATATTAACGTATCCTACATACTTATATTACTGGCAAACCTCAAAGACGGGAAAGACAAGGAGAAAAAGCAAAAGGAAATCATTGACTTGATAGCTGGTGAAGCCCACCTACGAAGCAAACGGGAGCTAATTGAACGATTCATAAAAGAAAACCTACCAGCGATTGAAGATGCTGATACAATACCAGACGAGTTTGAGAAGTACTGGAACGAAGAACAGCTTGCAGCCTTCCAGAAGCTTTGCGCCGAGGAGAACCTCTCTGATGCTAAGGTTGAAAAGGTTATAGCAGATTACCTGTTCAGTGAGCGTGAACCGCTACGGGATGAAGTCCTGGACTTGATAGAAGGGGCAAAGCCTTCCGTACTTCAACGCAAAACAACTGGTGAGCGGATTCTCGCTAAGATTAAGGGCTTTGTTGATACCTTTATTAATGGTATCGGGGGGAATTAATTCTTCCGTTGAGATAGGTAAACGTGCCTTGCTGTTCTCTTTCTTTCTCTGTAAGCCCGTTGATATGAGTTTACTTCCTATTGATATAAACCTTTTTGTTTTTCTTGATTGGTATTATAGTCTTCGCAGACGCCTTCGGTGTGCGGCTGCGGTAACAGCGTTAGCCAATTTATAAAATGATATTTTGTTCCCCTTGAAATAATTAAAAAAGTGAAAACCTGAGTGTAAAATTCAATTGGTAATATTATCATTACGTATTATAATTTATAATATTATTTATTATATATTACTTCTTTATATATATTTTTTAATTGTTGGTAAATTTTACTATTGTATATAAGTAATAAATACTTTATAACATAAGTAATTATATGCCAATATAATTAATCCATAAGTAAGTATTACTTTAGTATCAATAACAAATCAAAATGAAGATAAATACAAAGACTTAAATTAACATTATTTAAGATTACAATTTTCAAATTAGTGGTTTTTGAAATATTTTGTTGATACATTTGCGATAATTGAATAAGGATTTAAAACTATAGTGGATTTTTCCCAATTAGAAAAAACAGATAAAGTTAAGTCATTATTAACATTCAGCGGAGCTTATGTGATTGGACTCTACTGCATGGTTAAATAATACAATCAAACTAAAATAAGAAAAGTAAAATTATTATGAAATGCTTTCAACAACCAAAACAGAATTTAAACCTGAAGAAAATGGTTACAAATTCATTCGCTTGCCAAAAAACGCAAGCTTGTTACTCAACGGTAACGAACGCTCCTTATTTGGGGTAATGGTCGACTATCAACAAATGATAGACCAACAAAACAATAATAAAGGAAATGATTTTCCAATGGCTATCAGTTACATTTGTCGGAATCTTGACATTTCTGACAAGACAGCCCAAAGTTCAATCAATAAGCTTATCGAGTTAGATTTGATTAACAAACATTCAGGCTACAGAACCCGAACTAAAAACGTCTATTCAATCAATTTCGATAAGATACGGGAGTTGGACGCTATGAAAAGCGACCAGCTTTTCGAACTAAGAGAAAAATTAAGAAAAGCGAGGTCGCCAAAATCTGAGGAGCCAGTTGTGTTAGTAGAACTTCCTGAAGTACAGCATCCAACTGAAGACCCAAAGCAAGAGCTGCAACCAAAGTACTCAACTGATGTTTTTGAGCAAATTAAATCAATTCGAGATGGCTTATTATCTATTGAATCTGACTACTGCGAAGAAGACCGTGAAGTAGAAGAGGAATATGAGGAAGAACAAGCGCAAGAATCTGTAGACGGAACTGAAGAATACCTATTTTCAAGGTTTGAAAATTACTTTGACACAAATAATAACGGACTACTTTTGGGGTTAGATGATTGTATTGAGAACATGACAAATAACTTTACACATGATGAAATTCAGTATGTAATGAGTAAAAGAAAAATATTTATTACAAATTGCAAGTTAAATAATAACCAAAAAAGAGCTCTTGAATATAAGTTGGCATTGTATATTATGCCAGAAGTGAAAGAACAACAAATCGACAATCTAAATTTTTGATTGAAAGATACACTAAACTAAAAAGGCAAAAGAGGCTGTCTCAAAATATTATTTGAGTCAGCCTCTTTTTGATTTCAAAACTATATCGGAATTATTTTAACACTGACTTAAATTCACCGTCTAAACCAAAAGCACGATATGTCTGGGAATTATCTTCCAGTTCGTAGTAACATATTTTTCCATAGGGAGCAATCTCGCCATGCATAAGCTGATTATGCGTCCTTATTACTGCTTTTATCACCAACAACTTGTCGTAAGTTACCAAATCATCAAAGTTAGACCCAAGGTTAACTGCTTTTATGTCTTCAAGCATTTCAGACAGTTCGAAATCAGCAGGAAATTCATTTTCACAAATTGCTACAAGCTTAGGTTCTTCTTTTAATGTGTAATTACGAAACAATCCTATAACCAGTTTTGCGATTTGGTCAACACGTTCATCAAATTCAGCTTTATTGTTTTTCATTGTATTTACTTTTATATATAAATACAATACCAATTGAAAATATTAAGCAAAAGTCAAAAAGAATTACTTTGCTATTTTTTTATTCTAATGTCGGAGAATCAGAATTGTTTGTTCGGTTTGCAAAACTGGAAATAACAATGGTGTTTCTGGCTTAGTAAAAGAAATGTTATTTAGCTGATTTGTGTTTCTGCTTAGTCTTCAAAATTTCTGAAGTGAACCATTCAGCTGGATTATCGACTAGCCCTTTAGTCTTTTTGTCAAAATATTCTTTTAAACCTTGTCTCGGTGTTAGTCTTGTTCCTTCAACGCAAGCTAGCTCTCCTTTGGAGTGTTTTGTTGCAATTGTTGATTCTGTCCAACCAATAAGCTCAGTTAGTTGAGCTGGCTTTATAAAGTCTGGTAATGTTTCAAAGTTTAAAGTCAACTTTGGTTGAGCTGGCTCTTTTTCTAGTTCTTCGAAGTAAATAACTGCAAATTTCCACATTTCAATTGTTTTAAAAATGTCTTTGGAGTATCGTTCGTTGTCTAATTCAAAATCGTAAGGAGTGCAACTACTTGCACCACTTGCAAATGCCATAGATAAATGATTCTCGAAATACGACACTTTTGAATTTAGTTTTTCAATCAAAATTTTCAAGTAAACCGATAATTCTTTGTCGGAATAATGTCTTCTTAGTACAGAAATAAAATCATCCATTATATCCATTTGGCTGGCGTTTGAATCTGAATCAATAGCTAAAAAATTTATCAAATCGTTATAGTTCATGCTGCATTAATTAAAGATGTCTAAAGGTACAGTTTTTTGTTTCATTTTTTCGTTTTCAGGAGTAATGTTTTTTGGCACTGTGTCAAGATAATCTTTCGTTTGTTGGATAGTCGAATGTCCCATAGATTTTGAAATTTCTTCAATAGGAACATCGTTTAATAATGCAATACTTGCATAGGTGTGACGAGCCATTTGATAGGTCAAGTCACTCCTAACCCCTGCTTTATTGGCTATAAGCTCCCACTTCTTTCCCCATGAATGAGTTTTTTCCTTTACAACTATAGTTTTTTTTAAGTCATCAACTTCGTTTCCTGAGAAAATTGGGAAAATGTAACTATGCTCATTTTCAGGGTTGCCCCGATATTCAATTATCTTACTTATTTGTTTGCTCAATACTACAACTATTTCTTTGTCTGCTTTTTTCTTCTTTGATGTTTTTTTTCGCTTAAAGGTAATAGTGTTATCGTGCTTATCGATGTCAGAGTATTTAAGTTCAGCAATGTCTCGAAGATTTGCACCATTAAATAAATAGCTTAGCATGAAATAGTCCCACGCTTCTTGTTGGGCTGGTGAAAGTAGTTTTCTAGCTGTTTTTAATTTGTCGAATTCAGTCAATGTTAATGCTCTTTTTGTTTTAGCAGATGTTTGAATGCTGTAGTAGTTGTCGATTTTGCTTTCGTTAAAGGGATATATTTCCTTGTTAATTAAGTGTTCAGATATTGCATAATTAAATACTGCTCTTAATAATAGAATGTAATCATTTTTTGTAGTCTCGCTAAGTTTGGTCATTTTAGCAGTATAGTCATATATCCAACTGGCATCAATCGAAGTGATTCTATATGTTTCAACTTTCTTGACCAAGTGTTTTTCAATATAATAGCTAAACGACTTTTTAGCATTTTTGTATGACTCGATTGTTGAATGTGATTTTCTTGTTCGTTCTTTAATGATGATTATCTCATCAAATAAATTCACTAAATAGGTTCTGTTTATTGATGAAATAGGTTTGTCTAAGAAATCGTCTTTAATATCATTTGCAGAAAAAAGAACCTTCTTTTTTACGTAGCTCTCAATTATCTCATTCAAACGATTTTGAGCAAATGTGATTTTGTTACGCTCAGTCACAAGTCTATCACCATGTATCACGTTTTTAATGCCACGTTGATTAGAATGGTCATTGATGATAGTCCATTCTTCTGGTGTGTAGTATAGTTTCAGTGAAATGTAGATTTGTTCTTTTAGATTCCCGTTTTGATAAAACAGTCGGATTCTAATGGCTAGTTTGCCATCTTTGCGATTTCTGCCGTCAGCGACTAACGATTGTATAGGCTTGTTGAACATGATTGATTATTTTAAAGCAAAGATAATAAATTATCATACTTTTATCATACTATTTCTCAAATAATCTCAAATATTCTCAAATTATCACATATTGTTGATAATTATATTGTGCCTTGCATTTAGCAATATGTTCATTATTAAGCTATAATTCAATGATGTAACTTCAAATTAATTTATATAAAATATATTGTTATCCTGACTCATAATCAGGGGGTCACTGGTTCAAGCCCAGTTGGGCCCACAATGAAAATGAAACACTTACACATTCACTTGTGTAGGTGTTTTTTTTGTTTGACACATTTCTTTGTTCGTCATTCGTT
>Ga0302215_10002522_pt1 | contig 12555 bp, 12 predicted proteins | sample II_Fen_N3_1_FD_194580 | JGI IMG/M metagenome (GOLD analysis project Ga0302215, IMG submission 194580) | Peat permafrost microbial communities from Stordalen Mire near Abisko, Sweden - II_Fen_N3_1 | ecosystem: Environmental > Terrestrial > Soil > Wetlands > Permafrost | place: Sweden: Abisko... | reverse complement strand
TTTATTGCAAGGAATGGTTCTAGGAGTAGTTCAGGATCCTCAGGATCCTCAGGATCTTCCGGAATTACAATGATAAATGGATTAACCGCAATAGCATCATCATCCGATTTGACTACTGTAAACAAAAAATCTATTCTGGTTGCAGACCCCCCTCCTACTTCAGGTGGTACAGATCCGGGTGATGACCCTACCGGAGCTCCTATTCCGGTTGGAGATGGTTGGGGATTACTGGTATTGTTTGGAGGAACTTATATATTTGTAAAAATAAAACTTAAACTTAAGTCATTTACTATTTTATAGAGCTTGTGACATCCTGTATTTTCGAAAGTCTTTTTTAAGCAAGTCGCCCCAAGCCCATACCCCCGGTTCTGAATAGATTGCGGGAGATTAAAAATACAATATATGATTTAAATAATTAATCCCTAAACAGTTATACAATACTTTTGATAGTATACAAAATAACAATCCCCTGCGTTTCTTCTACTCTTTTACTCGAATTCAAATAAAATGCTCAAATAGTTTATGCTTTTCGTAGAAATTTTATTCTGATACGGATATTGGTTTTCCGTGTTCTTCGTTCTTCGTTCCTAATTTCAGATATAGAGTAGTTTCATGTAAATAATCAGGTTTGTTCAAAGAATATATTTAACTTAGAAATTTTTGTTGAAAAATGACAAGGGAAGGAAATTCAGCATCAATCGGAGTGAATTATGTACAATATTACTTGTTAAAATATGAGGAAATAGTTTTTAATTTCTTCTCCGGTATTCAGATCCCAGTAACCAGGTTAGAGTAACAGAAAATCCTCCTAATATATCATTGCTTTTTGATTCAGGATAAGGGGGACTAAATCCATCAATAAAATCTGACAAAGGTAATCTCCAATTCATTTCAGCACCAATTAAAAATTTTTCTTTTATATTATATTGATATCCTATTCCAAAAGGAATGACTGCTGCATAATTAATCGTGTTTATTTTATATTCATAGTGTGCTCTTGGTTCATTTGAATATAAATCTGCTTTGCTCCTTAGTAAACCTGCTCCCAGAAATAAATAAATTGAATTTGGAGTTGATTTGTAATAATAGGCACGACCAATTTTAATATGATATTCTCCCTGTAAAGCAAGCTGCATAACATTGGATGTAAAGTGATAAAACCTTGTTGATGTAACACTAACAGTGTCAGTGCCAGAATAATTACTATAATCAAATGCAAACTTATAAGCAAAATTATTTCCAAATATTTTTCTAAAACCTATAGATAAATCGTAGTTATTTAAAACAGGTTGAGTTAAAGCAAAATATTTTGTATCAGCGAAACAAAAATTTGGACCGATAGAGAATGTCAGATAATTTGTACTTTCATCATTTTTATTTACTAACCCTCTTCCCCGTTGAGCCTGTAGCCCTCCGATAAAAAACACTGTAATTAGAACAGATAAAAATAGTCTTTTAATCACGATCAGGAATTATTTTAACTATATTGATTTTGGTAACAAAAATACAAAATATTTTTTAATTTAACTGCTTAAAAAGAGATTAAAATTTAAACTATTAAAAATAATTAGTATCTAAAGCTGCTGCCACCTACAAATTCACGTAACAGGGATGTTGGTGGTATTTCTCGGTCATGAATGGGAACAAAATAGTTTAAAAATTTAATCAGGCGGTGAGTTTCAGTATATTCATCACAATATTTGGGAACTTCCGCTAAGATGGGTTCTGCATGTCTTTTCAAAACAGCCAGTTCAAATAGCAAAGCAGAATTAAACAGGACATCGGCATTTTCCTGAAACGGGAAAATCCACTTTTCCTCACCACGTCTGACGCTTGGCCAGCGTGCAATAGTTTCACGGGCTGAATAATTACGGAATCGATAATCACGAATGATCCGTCGAAGCAATCGGGTGTCGGTGGTGGGTATCCAGTTATGATTATCAATGGAAATAGTAGTCAGTGCAGATACATAAATTTTAAATGTCGTTTCGACCGGAATATCCGGTATCAGTTCAGGATTCAGGGCATGAATTCCTTCCATAATCAAAATGCTGTCATCATGTAATTTAAGTTTTTCACCTTTATAGTATCGCTTTCCATCTTCGAAATTAAAAAACGGGATTTCAATTTCTTCACCATTGAGAAGTTGTTTGAGATTTTGGTTGAATAAATTTAAATCGAGCGAATGCAAATGTTCAAAATCCCAGTCACCATTTTCATCCAACGGAGTATCTTCACGATTTACAAAATAATTGTCGAGAGAAATCACAACAGGTTTTAATCCACTTACAATTAATTGAATGGAAAGTCGCTTACTAAAAGTTGTTTTGCCGGATGATGTAGGACCCGATACAAGTACAAAACGTACTTTTTCAGGACGTTGTGATATCATGTCAGCAATAGATGCTACTTTTTTCTCGTGCAATGCTTCTGATACTTTTATCAGGTTAAATGTTTGGTTATTACGACATGCTACATTGAAATCGGCAACATTATTCAGATTTAAAATTTTATTCCAACCCACATACTCTTTGAATATATCATACATTTTAGGCAATAGAACTACTTCTTCGAGTTCAACAGGATTTTCCCGACTTGGCACCATGATTAATAAACCATCGTAATATTCAATTAAATCAAATAAATTCAGATAATCGGTTGAAGGAAGTAAAACTCCATTATAATAATCAATAAAATCATCAATCCGAAAGAACCGGAAATAAGGATTACCAAGTGTTTCAAAAAGTGCAATTTTATCTTGCTGATGCACATGACTAACAAACAATTCCTCAACTTCTTTGGTCTGTTTTTCTTCACATATTATTCGTTTGCCCTGCGAAATTATTAAATTTACCCTCTCTTTAATTTGAGAAATAATCTCGCGCGTTACAGGTTGCTGAAGATTGTCAAGTTTACAATAATAGCCCTTTGATATTGGATGTTCGATGCGAAGAGTTGCAAGCGGAAAGAGTTCTGAGACAGCTTTTGCCATAACCATGCATAAACTACGGACATAAACCCGCATGCCTGAAGGAGTGCTTAAATCAATAAAATCAATGTCTTTTGGTTTATAGATCAGGAAATTCAAATCTTCAACTTTATAATTCACCCGTGCTGCCATTACGGGATACTTTAAATTGATTTTGAGATCCCGGTATATTTCGATTAAAGAAGTTCCGATAGGATATGTATGATATAATTTTGTGTTTTTACAATAAATAGTGACGTGTTTGTCCATTTGTTGGGAAGGGTTATTATTGTGTTTTATATAATTTCGGTGTAAAATTACATTATTTTTTTTAAATGTATTTATTTGAGTGTCTCTAAATTTTGAATTACATTTGCAAATTAGTTTTTTTGTAGTTGCATGTTCCATGTTCCGTGTTCCGTGTTCCGTGTTTACCACAAGCCATTAAAGGGGATGTGATGAGTGGTTAATGAGATTCTTAACGTTTTGAAGAAGATGGTTTAGGAGACGTTTGTAGTACCAAAATAGGAGACAAACTAACTCACATCCACTTTATGTATTTGGGGAATCTTGTAACTAAAGATTCTTTAATTCCTGAAAATGACAAATAAAATACAGTTGAAATCTTAATATTTAATTTTCGTCGAAATATCTCAAAGATTATTTATCTTCAATTCGACAAAACCTTTGAACTGAAAACCTGAAAATATACCCTAACCAATATAACAACCCCTGAAATTATGAAATTATTTGATGTTTATCCGCTTTTCGATATTGAAATTTCAAAAGGAATAGGATGCAGTATTTATGATAACCATGGAATTGAATATCTCGATTTATATGGCGGACATGCTGTTATTTCAGTAGGCCATTCTCATCCTTACTATGTTCAAAAAATGACACAGCAATTAGAAAAATTAGTTTTTTATTCTAATTCTGTTGTTAACACGCTGCAAAAAGAATTGGCAGAAAAACTGGGTAAGCTTTCAGGGTATGAAGACTATTCGTTGTTTTTAGTAAACTCAGGGGCAGAAGCGAATGAAAATGCATTAAAACTTGCTTCGTTTCATACCGGCCGAAGCAAAGTAATCGCTTTCAATAAAAGTTTTCACGGACGTACTTCGGCAGCAGTTCGTGTAACCGATAATACTAAAATTGTTGCACCTATCAACGAGGGTTTTGATGTTGAATTTCCCGAATTAAATGACATTGCAGCAGTTCGCAAATCACTCAAAAAGAAAAATGTTTGTGCTGTAATTATTGAAGGAATTCAGGGTGTAGGTGGAATTCGTGTTCCGGAAACTGAGTTCTTAAAGCAATTAAGTGCAGAATGTAAGGCTACTGGAACCATGCTGATTCTTGATGAAGTGCAATCAGGATATGGAAGAAGCGGTAAATTCTTTGCCCACCAATATGCAGATATACGCCCTGATTTAATTACAATTGCCAAAGGTATGGGAAATGGATTTCCTATAGGTGGCGTACTGATAAGCCCTGATTTTGAGGCTTCTTATGGATTGCTGGGGACCACTTTTGGGGGTAATCATTTGGCATGTACTGCCGCAATAGCAGTACTTGATATTATTAAGGTGGAAAAGTTAGTGGAGAATGCTCAAAAAATTGGCAATTATTTAATAGATGAATTGAAAAAGATTCCACAAATAAAAGAGGTAAGAGGATTGGGATTGATGATAGGAATAGAATTTGAACAACCCATCAAAGAGATTCGTAGTCGTTTATTATTTGAGAAAAAAATATTTACGGGTGCAAGTGGAACAAATATTATTCGACTGCTGCCTCCTTTATGTTTGTCAAAAACGGATGCTGATTCTTTTTTAGTAAGCTTCAAAGAAATAATTTTGTCAGAATAAAATCATTTACTATTTATTCATTTACTATTTATTCATTTACTATTTTCTACTATTTGTTTTTTATCATTTTGGTTCTGTCGGCGGAATAAGTGACTCAAAAGGAAAAAAAAGAACCACACACATAGAATAATTTATTTAGACATTTATGGAGCTTGAGACATCCCGTTTTTTCGGGACTATTTTCTCATATTTGTATACTATCGTTTTTGGTTCAGCCAACAGAAATGCATATTATCAATAAAAAAAATTAATTCTTTTTATTCATATAAAATCGTGTTATTTCATGTATAGATTGTTCGATAGGTTTAAAGGCAATGCCAATTGATTCTTTAATTTTTCGATTTGAATAATACTCCCGTTGACTAATGGTATGTGCACTACGACGATCAATTAAAGGTCGAAAATGAAATATATTCCCTGTAATTTCCAGAATACATCCAGCAATCCAAAGAATAGTTTTGCTAATACAAATTCCCGGACGACGTTTTCCAAAGCCATCTGCCATCCAGCATAGAATATCTTTATTGGAACAATTATCGCCAACCAGAATAAATCGTTCACCGGCAATTTTACTTTTCATCAAGAGTATCATTGCTTGTACAACATCTTGTACATCAACATATCCACTACCACCCCGGGTATAAAACATCAATCCTTTTTGTACCTGATAAAATAGTTGTGAACTCCCTGACACGTTTCCGGAAACTCCCAATATTACTCCCGGATTTACAATAACAGCATCCAGTCCTTCCCGGATTCCTTTCCATACTTCCTGTTCGGAATAATATTTGCTTTGTGAATAAAGTGATTTATTTTTAATATCTTTTATTCCTGATTTTTCATCAATGATTTCAATCTTACCATCTCTCCCGCAGGCTGCAATGGAGCTTACAAAACACAACTTTTTAATTTTGTTTTCAAGTGCTGCTCGAACCACATTCCGGGTACCTGTAACATTTGTTTCATCCAATTTTTCTGCTTTATCATCAAATGAAACAAAAGCAGCACAATGGTACACCAATGAAATATCATGCATGGCTACCTGAATTGAATTTAAATCCAGTACATCGGCTATTATCCAGTCAATACGTGCTAAAAAAGGGTCAGGAGCTGATGTATAAAAGCTAAAAATTGTTCGTATTGTATCCGGATTACTTGCTGAGCGTCGAATTGCAACAACACGATCATTCTCCTGCAACAAATGCCAGATTAAATTCCCTCCCACTAATCCTGTTGCTCCGGTTACCAGTATCATTTTTTCGTTTTTTGATTTGAAATTCAAAAATACGGAAAGAAAACAGTATTTTTGCATTTAATTTTCTGAATAGATAAATTCGATCTAAAAATTCGTGATGAAGACCATTTGTGTATATTGTGCTTCCAGCACACAGGTTAAACCCGGTTATTTTGATGCAACCGCCCGATTGAGCAGGATTTTTGCAAAAGCGAATCTTTCAATTGTGTATGGTGGAGGATCTATGGGACTAATGGGGCAGTTGGCTAACAGCACGTTGGAAGCAGGAGGTAAAATTACAGGAGTGATTCCCAGGTTTATGTGTGAAGTAGAGTGGAATCACACCGGTTTAACTGAATTGATTCTGGTGGATACAATGCATGAACGAAAAGAAAAAATGGCAATGATGGCTGATGCGGTAGTTGCACTTCCGGGTGGTTGCGGAACAATGGAAGAATTATTAGAAGTAATAACCTGGAAACGATTGGGTATTTTTACAAAGCCAATTATCATTGTAAATTTAGAAGGTTATTTTGATTCACTCATATCCATGTTAAACCGTGCTGTTGATGAGCATTTTATGCGTGATGAGCATCGCCAAATGTGGAAAATAGTTGAAACTCCGGAAGAAGTGCTTGACGCTATTCAAAATTCAAATCTATGGGATTCAACCGCCCGAAGCTTTGCAGCACTCTAACATAAATTATGATTCAACAAGACACCATACAAGCTATACACGAGGCTGTTAAAGTAATTCCTGATACGCTGGCAAGGGTTCATTCAGTAGTCAGGGTTCATTCATTTGCTCATGTAGATTCATTAGCATTAGCTCATGTTGATTCACTTGCACGGGTTGATTCATTAGCCAGAGTTGATTCCCTAAAAGTTATTGCAGATTCTATAAAAGCGATAGCTCAAATTCCGAGTGGCTTTTTAGGAATTCCTCATCCTTCATTTCCACAAACTGAAAGTTGGGTGTTTATTATTTTACTGATTCTTTTTTCCCTTCTAATGTATTCTATTTACAGATCAGCGGGATTAATTAGTGAAACAATAAAAACGTTTTTCCAGGTAAAAGAACGTTCAAGTATTTTCAGCAAGGCAACAGTTAACAATATTAGTATCCGTCTATTATTCATCATTTTCTCAATCGGAGTTTTGAGTTTGTATGCCTACCTGATTATTTTTAAATCTACTAACCCTTTCTCAGTCAGAGTATTTTTTTATTTTTTGATACTTACAGGCCTTTTCTTTGGAGTGAAATCATTGCTTTTTGATTTAATAGGATATATATTTCTTACCCCATCAACTACTAAAATGGCTAAAGACAGTTATTTTAATATATTATCAATTTTAGGTACTACCCTTTTCCCTTTGCTCATTTTTTTAATTTATATTCCGGCCAATTATTACAGATTAACTGAAATAATTAGTCTGATTATATGTTCTGTTGCTTGTATACTCGTCATAATTAAACTATTTCAAATATTTTTCATTAAAACAGTAGCTTCTTTTTATATATTGTTGTATCTTTGCACCCTTGAATTTTTACCCCTGATTATTTTGTTCAGGGTGTATAAATTAATACTATAGTGTGATTTAAATTAAAACCTTATTGCTTTGAAAATTAAGAAGATATTAGTTTCACAACCTCAACCGACAACGGAAAAGTCACCTTATTTTGACATAAGTGAGAAGTACAATGTCAAAATTGATTTTCGACAGTTTATAAAGGTTGAACCGGTTTTAGCAAAAGAGTTCAGAACTCAACGCATAAATATACCGGATTATACAGCAATTATATTCAATGCCCGTCACGGAATTGACCATTTTTTCAGATTGTGTGAAGAATTGCGTATTACAATTCCCGAAACCATGAAGTATTTTTGTGTTTCAGAATCAGTAGCATTGTATTTACAACGTTACATTCATTATCGAAAACGCAAAGTATTTTTTGGAGCATCAGGCAAACTGGCTGATTTGGTGACAATTATGAACAAACACCTTGATGAAAAATATTTGTTTATAACTTCAGATGTTCAAAATGAAGACACAATAACAACGTTTGAAAAGTCGAAGATAGTTTATACTAAAGCTATTATGTACAGAACTGTGAGCAATGATTTTGGACCTGATGAAGAATTCAATTATGACATGTTATTGTTTTTCAGCCCTTTGGGAATCGGATCATTATTAAAGAACTTCCCTAATTTCGTCCAGGGTGACATTCAAATCGGTTGTTTTGGTGCAAATACAGCACAGGCTGTTCGGGAGGCAGGACTAAGACTTGATATTGAAGCTCCCCTTCCGGGTGTGCCATCAATGACTATGGCATTGGAAAATTATTTAAAAGAAAGCAATAAAAAGGTACGAAAATAATTCATTTTAGAAACATTTTTACTATCCCAAAAGTATCGAAGAAAATCCGTACTTTTGGGATAGTTTATTTTTAACCAATGATCCACAAAAATTCATTTTCGAAATCAGAGCATTTATGTGGTGAAAAGCGCATAACCCGGTTGTATACAAAAGGTGATGCGTTTATTGCTTATCCATTGCGTGTAGTATTTTTGATTGAGCCTAAAATTGAGGATGAATCAGCATATGTTCTGGTCAGTGTGCCAAAAAAACGCTTTAAAAGAGCAGTTAAACGTAACAGATTAAAACGGATCATGCGTGAAGCATACCGGTTAAATAAACATCTGATTATCGAAAAACTGGTAGATAAAAATTTGCAATTACATATTTCATTCAACTATGTTTCGGATGATGTACTTGAATTTGAAGCTATTGAGAAAAAGATGAAAATTGCTCTCCAAAAATTGATAGACAAAATTGAACTGGTATGAAAAAGATACTTCAATTTATTGTTTTACTCCCTGTATATTTTTATCGATACAGTATATCCCCACTAATAGGACCTCGTTGCAGGTATACTCCAACCTGTTCGCAATATGCAATTGAAGCTGTAAAAAAGCATGGCGTATTAAAAGGTGGCTGGTTAGCAATTAAGCGTATTACAAGCTGTCATCCCTGGGGTGGAAGTGGTTATGATCCAGTACCATGAACATTTATTTACCATTTATTCATTTACAATTTACTATTTAAGTCATAGGTATAGGCGTTTAGACTATCATAATGAATTGACTCCAACTTTAGTTGGAGGATTGAATAGCTGTATCAAAATATTGGATTTATCCGAAATGTAAATATCTGATATTCAATATTTAAATTTAATTTAATTTAATTTAGCTAAAGCCAATTTGTATTATCTCTGTTTTTTCCAGCTAAAACTGGAGACTATTGAATTACTTCTAACCAGGAATAAGGAACTCTCATCCTCACCCTAAACCACTCCAAATGGAGAACTTTGATATGAAGTTGGAAATTTGAAAGTCATACATAAATTATAACCATAATTTTTTTACATTATCTGTATTCAGTTTAAATGAATAACTTTAAGGTTTGTTTGATTCAAGACATAAAATTTGTATCTTTGTCATTCTCTTCAACTTTTTAAAATCCAAAACTTATTGGAAAATCCGCTAAAACATATTATCCTATTCCCTTTTGCATTATTTTACGGGATAATAACCGGAATTCGCAATTGGTTATTTGATCAGGATATACTTTCTTCAACATCTTTCAACATTCCGATAATTTCGGTTGGAAATCTGGCAGTTGGTGGAACAGGTAAAACGCCACATACTGAATTCATTCTTTCTATTTTACAAGACGAATGGAAAACAGCAATGCTAAGTCGTGGTTATAAACGTAAAACAAAAGGTTTTCAGTTAGCAAATAGTGAATCCGACAGTCAGATACTTGGTGACGAACCGTATCAGATTTATCAAAAATTCCCTAATGTTACAGTTTCAGTCGATGAGAAACGTGTTCATGGAGTAAAAAAATTGCAGGAACTTATTCCTGATCTTCAATTGGTGGTACTCGACGATGCCTTTCAACACCGTTCTATTCAGGCTGGATTATCCATTTTACTAACAGATTTTTCAAATTTATATACCCGGGATATGCTTTTACCGGCAGGTAATTTAAGAGAATGGAAAAGTGGAAGTAAAAGGGCAAATATTATAATAATTACAAAATGCCCTGAAGACATGAAACCGATAGATATGCGATTGTATAACACAGAATTGAAGCCTGAGAACAATCAATTATTATTTTTCTCATCCCTGGTATATGATGAACTAAAACCGGTATTTCCTGATTCAGATCATGATAACTGGACTTTTCAAAAGATAAAGTACACAAATGCAGAGATACTTTTGGTTGCAGGAATTGTTTCACCTAAACCAATATTACAACGTCTTGCTAAATTCACTCCAAATGTAAAGACTTTGTTTTATGACGATCATCATGCATTCCAGACAAAGGATTTCAATTTAATAAACAAAAAATTCACTGCTTTTCAGTCAAATGAAAAAATAATTATAATGACTGAAAAAGATGCAGTACGATTGATGACGAATCCTAATTATCCTGAGACATTAAAGTCCAGAACTTATGCTTTACCAATCCGAATAAATATATTACACGATCAAGAAACCTTATTCATACAAAAAATAAAAAGTTATGTTGTCGAAAATTCAAGAAACAGCTGAATTCATACGTTCCAGAATTCAAACAAATCCTAGAACCGGGATTATTCTCGGTACCGGTTTAGGAAACTTAGTGACACAAATTACCGATAAAACAGAAATCCCTTACGAGAAAATACCAAATTTTCCTGTCTCAACGGTTGAAGGTCATTCAGGAAAGCTTATAATTGGCAAACTGGGAAATGTGGAAGTATTGGCAATGCAAGGTCGTTTCCATTATTATGAAGGATATGATATGAAAGCAGTGACCTTTCCTGTCAGGGTAATGAAAGCACTCGGTATAGAAACATTACTGGTTTCAAATGCTTCCGGGGGAGTAAATCCTGATTTTGAAATTGGAGACTTAATGATTATTTCCGATCATATCAACCTTTTCCCGGAACATCCATTACGAGGAAAAAACTTCACTGAACTTGGCACCCGTTTCCCTGATATGAGTGAAGCTTATTCGAAAGAATTGATTGCAAAAGCCAAACTGATAGCAGCAAAACACAACATTAAAGTAGTTGAAGGTGTCTATGTTGGCACTACAGGACCAACTTTTGAAACACCTGCCGAGTATCGTTACTTCCGTACAATAGGAGCTGATGCAGTAGGAATGAGTACTGTTCCAGAAGTCATTGTAGCCAACCATGCAGGCATGCGTTGTTTTGGAATTTCAATTGTAACTGACCTGGGCGTTCCGGGTAAGATTGTGGAAGTGAGTCATGAAGAAGTACAGGAAATAGGCAATTCAGTTCAACCACTGATGACGCTTATCATGAAAGAACTGATCCGCGAAGTATAAATAAGAGGTAAGGAGCAAGAGGTAAGAGGTAAGAAAAGAAAGAATAGTAGGAATATACACTTAGATATTAGATACTTTCTTACCTTTTTCTCCTGACCTCTCAGTTCTCACTCCTTACCTCTTACCTCTTACCTCTTTTAAACTGTTATGCAACATCTACTACTTCATACCCAATTGCATCAACGGCACTTTTTATTGTTTCATCAGATACATCAAGTGTGAGTTTAATTTTAGCAGAGTTTGTTTCTAAATCTACTTTCGCTTCAACACCATCAATAGCATTCAAGACATTTTCTACTCTGGCAGAACAATGAGTGCAGCTCATTCCTTTTATTTGCAAAGTTTTTTCTAACATAATTTTATTTGTGTTTATTGATTGTTGTATATTTGTTGTTTGTTTATAATGATTTGTTGTAATTGAAACAGTTGGTTTAAACCGCAACAACCGTAGTGCATTCAACACTACTGTAATTGAACTGAAACTCATTGCAGCAGCAGCAAACATAGGATTCAGTTTCCATCCCAGGGCAGCATAAAAGACACCTGCTGCCAGCGGAATGCCAATAATGTTATAAAAAAACGCCCAAAATAAGTTTTGTTTAATATTCAATATCACCGCTTTGCTAAGACGGAGTGTGGTAACAGCATCGAGTAAGTCACTTCGCATTAATACCACATCAGCTGATTCAATGGCAATATCGGTTCCGGCACCAATGGCTATTCCCAGGTTTGAGCGCATCATTGCAGGAGCATCATTGATTCCATCACCCACCATGGCTACAATTTTTCCGGCAGTCTGTAATTTGGAAATTTCTTTATCTTTATCCTGAGGCAACACTTCAGCAACAAAGGATGAAATACCAAGTTGTGTTTGAATGGCAGCAGCAGTTTTAGCATGATCACCTGTGAGCATCACCACTTCCATTCCCATTGCCTTAAATTGTTCGATCGCTTCTTTACTGGTGGGTTTCACCACATCAGCCACTGCAATAATTCCCAGAACTTCTTTTACGTTGGCTATAAACAAGGGCGTTTTGCCTTCATTTGCAAGTTGATCGGATAATTCTGCAAATTCA
>Ga0302215_10002521_pt1 | contig 12557 bp, 9 predicted proteins | sample II_Fen_N3_1_FD_194580 | JGI IMG/M metagenome (GOLD analysis project Ga0302215, IMG submission 194580) | Peat permafrost microbial communities from Stordalen Mire near Abisko, Sweden - II_Fen_N3_1 | ecosystem: Environmental > Terrestrial > Soil > Wetlands > Permafrost | place: Sweden: Abisko... | reverse complement strand
TATAATAAGTGTATCCGAAAAGGAAAAGCAAATGACTGAAACGATTAAGCAGTACAGTTTTCTAAAGGATCTTACTGAAGAGCGGATTGACAGCATTACAAATAAAAAAGAAGGTATTAATATAGGCGTAACCTATGTCATCAGAAAAACAAATGATGGTAATTATGAAGGTTTTAAATCAAGTGGTAAAATTGGATATATCGAAAATAAAAAGCTAAAGAAAATGATTCTTGAGTATTATCAGGAAACTATGCCATCCATTGTTGAAACTGAGAATTATTTTAATTTACGTTTGGGTAAAATCGAAGGATTAATATATCAGGATAAAGAGAAAAAGAAGAAGTTTTTAGACCCTGCTCTTAAAATGTCATTCGAGGTTGTGATTCAAACAGCACAAAGCAACAGAAATAATTACAAATTAATTTCAAATGAAGCAAAGGAAATCATCTCTGAAATCTTTATTGAAGAGAATAAATAAATCCGACGAACACATTAAAAGTTAGGAAATATAAAAAAAACAGAAGCTAACAGAATCTTCTATAAGTATACTTATCCTAAAAATACAAGAGTTTGAATTGTATCAAACCAGCCAAAAGGATCATAAAACTGAAAAATCGACAAAAATGAAAAGAAAATTCATCTTGGGTATTGAAAGTGTAAAGTTTATTTCATCACTTTCAACTGTCTTTTCATGCAGGTATTTCATGGCAAAAGAAGGTAAATGATTGGAGTATATTGAAAGTGTTTATTTCAATTTAGACCTTAAAGTAATTAAAACAGAACTGTATAGTTAAACATTAATAATTATTTAAGCTTACACGTACTGTTAGTCATAATAAATAATACCTTTGTTGTGGAAATAATATTTAACAATAAAAAAACTAGAGAAACTGGCAAACGACTATAAAAGGTGTCAGAAGGTAATGGGAGCTCAAAGGGCTAAACTTTATTACATACGATTAGGTGATTTAGTAAAAGCAGAAACACTGGAAGATATACGGAATTTGCCGGGTAAATACCATGAGCTTAAAGAAAATCGAAAAGGCCAATGGGCTTGCGATTTAGATCAACCTTACAGATTGATTTTTGAACCACACGAAAATCCTATACCAACTGATGTCTCAGGAAAATATATCTGGTTTGAAATAGAAGGTGTTGAAATCATCGAAATTACAAACTATCACGAATAAAAAAACTACTTCCATGACTACAAATAAAAATAAATACTTCCCACAAGTTGTTTTTCATCCGGGTGAAACATTGGAAGAAAAATTACAGGAAATGGGCATGGGACCAAAAGAATTTGCCATACGTACCGGTAAACCGGAAAAGACAATTATTGCCGTTATCAAAGGCGATAGTGCTATTACTCCTGATATGTCCATACAATTTGAAAGTGTAACCAGGATACCGGCACATTTTTGGATGAACAGCCAGCGCATTTATGATGAATTTATCGCTCGTGAAAAGAGAAAGGAAATGATTGCACAATCGGTAGAATGGGCAAAATTATTTCCTGTTGCTGACATGATAAAGAAAGGATGGTTGCAGACATTTTCAAGCATGGAAGATAAAACTTCTGAGTTACTTTCATTTTTCAGTATTAGTAGCCCGGCTGCCTGGCAGGATTATTACTTCAATCAGGAACTGAAAGTTGCATTCCGGATTTCGCTTGCTCATACGAATGAACCTTATGCCATTTCCGCCTGGTTACGCAAGGGAGAATTGCAGGCTTCAGAACTTCCAACGAATACATATTCTGAAAAAAGTTTTAAGAAAATATTGTCTGAAATAAAAACGGTAATGGCAAAGCAGCCCGCCGATTTTTTCATGCAATTACAATCCCTTTGTCTGAAAGCAGGCGTTAAGGTAGTATATACTCCATGTTTACCCAAAGCACCTATTAATGGTTCAACACGTTGGTTGAATGATACTCCATTTATTCAACTAACAGGGAGAACTAAACGGAATGACGTTTTCTGGTTTACTTTCTTCCACGAAGCGGGTCATATTTTAATCCATGGTAAAAAGGATATTTTCCTTGAAAACATTGAATATCCTGATAAAATAAACGATAAAGAACTGGAAGCAGATAGTTTTGCCATTAAATGGACTTTGTCGGAGGATGAAGAAAAAGAAATATTAAATGCAACTCCTTTAAATGAAGAGAAAGTGCGTACATTCGCACAAAAGTTCAACACACATCCTGCGATCATTATTGGAAGATTGCAACACAAAGGTCACATACCTTATGCATTAGGCAGGGAGCTTTTTGAACCGATATTGTTAGTTAACTAAAATCAAATTACATTGAAACCAGTGTATGTCAGTCACCCATTTTAGTATTCAAATTAAGCAGGAAGTTCTCGATGATCTAAATTATAGGTTAGATCATTTCCGCTGGCCGGATCAATTAAAAGATTCGGGTTGGGAACGTGGTACTGATACAGTATATCTGCGATCGCTTGTATCCTACTGGCGGAATCAGTACGATTGGCGAAAGGAAGAGTCGGAGTTGAACCGCCTTTCCCAGTTTAAGTGCGATGTGGATGGAATAGATATTCATTTTGTGCACGAACACGGTAAAGGACCAAACCCAATGCCCATCATCCTTACTCACGGATGGCCTGACAGTTTTATCCGCTACAAAAAGATCATTCCGATGCTTACAGATCCGGCTCTTTATGGCGGGGATCCGAACGACTCTTTTGATGTAATTATCCCTTCTGTGCCCGGCTTTGGGTTCTCAGGTCACCCGGAGCATAGTGACGTCAATAATAACCGGATATCTGAGCTCTGGGCAAAACTAATGACAGAAAAGCTCGGGTATACCAAATTTGCTGCAGGAGGTGGAGATGTTGGTTCGGGTGTTACAAGGTATCTGGCACTCAACCATCCCGACCTTTTAGTTGGAATCCATCTTACTGACATTGGTATTATCAGAAATCTATTAACGACACAAAATCTATCTGGTCTATCAGAAGAAGATCTGCAGTATAAAAAGACAGCTCAGGAATGGATGGCGCAAGAAGCAGGATACATCTCAATTCAATCGACCAAACCACAGACTCTTGCTTATTCACTTTCCGATTCTCCGGTAGGGTTGGCAGCATGGATCATTGAAAAATTCCATGCATGGAGTGATTGTAAGGGTGATCTACGGCAAAAATTCAGTGAGGATGAACTGCTTACAAATATAATGATTTATTGGGTTACAAATACTGCCGGTTCGTCAACAAATCTTTATTATGAAAACACCCATTCATTGCCACCCATGGGGCATATCGATGTCCCGACCGGAATTGCACTCTTTGCAGCAGACATATTGAAACCCCCAAAAAAGTGGGCAGAACAAAACCTGAACATCACCCGCTGGACCAAAATACCACACGGCGGTCATTTTACAGCCATGGAAGAACCCGAACTTCTGGCAAATGATATTCGCTCATTCTTTCGGCAATACAGAGCACATATGAAACAAAATTAATTGAATGGTAAGCAAAGAAGTAACGACGGTAAGTGGAAAGGTTTTTCGGTTGGAAAAGGATATTGAAAATTACCGTATACCTTTTATTTCCGGTAACTTATTATTTACAAACAAACTAAAATGTTTATCCGCAAAGTGTTCTAAAATAAATTCATTATTTCAAATCCGAAGGATTTAAATGTGAATAGCCATATATGCAATGTATGGAAAAAATAAAATTGACGGGAACCGAACCCCGATAGGGGTTTAATAGCAACAAACAAACCCTTTAAGAATTATTGAAAGTGAATAGCATTGAAAATGATAAATGTATTTGATATACTTGTTCAACCACTTCGTGGTTGGTATGTCTGGCTAAATTCATCTTCCATGCATTTTATACATGGCTATTCACATTCAATTCCTTCGGAATTATAAAACTAATATAAAAAAGTCAATTCTTAAAAGTTTTAGGAGCTTTTGCGGATAATTATAAACTAATAAATAGATCATTCAACTGAATCTTTCAATAGGTATACTTTATAAATAAGTTAATACTTCTTCCGGGTCTAAGGATGCGTCCCCAATCGAGATGTTCATAATAGTCAGTATTAAAAACATTGGTGATACCAAGACTGGCATCCAGAATCATATCCGGTAGGATTATATGAAAGCTGCTTTTTAAATTGAAAATTGTAAAAGACGGAGATTTCGTTTCACCGTATAAAATATTGATCCTGTTTTGCTGTAGTGACGTTTCATTATCTACCTGAAACGTCCATTTGTCCTTTTCGTAATTGACAGAAAGTTGATTTTTGAAAGGAGATATTAAAGGCAACGGATCTCCTGAATTTAATTGTCCCCAGGTGAATTTTGAAAGATTAAAGAAGTACAGTCCTTTGACGGGATTGTATATTGTCTGCAAATCACTACTAAGCAATTTTGCACCGGGTACATTTGTATAAACCCGTAAACCGTTTGTATAAAAATTCATCGGAGGAATCTCCGTATTTGTTATTCCCATGATATAATCCGTGAGAAGATTGCAGGATTGACTAAAATTCAATTTAAAACCCTGATTGGAATACGTGAAAGCAAATCTGCCCATAAGTGATTTTTCAGTCTTAAGATATGGATTACCGATATAATCATACCCATCATAGGCATTGAAAAGATAATACCCGAACTGTTCTGTAATTGTAGGAATCCTTTCTGAATAACCGGTCTGAAAGGTCAGCTGAACTGCTTGTGCAATCTGGTATTGAAGAGATAGATTGACACTTTTAGTTAGTTTATTGAATTTACGTGGCAGGTTATAATTAAATACTGAAAATTGTTGATTTGCCACTTCCGATTGCAAGTTATCCAGAGAATAATCCAACCTGCCATTTAAAGACATAAATAGTTTATCATTAAATGCAGTTGTATTTTGAATATACAATCCTGTAACATTCCTCACAATATCAGGCCAGGTTTGCAGATACATAGGTGGTTCAAGTGGTTTTCCCACAAAATGCATGTGCATAGTCATTTCGGCAAGCGAGCTGTTACTATAATTATCAGCTTTTATGGTGAATTTGTTTTTATCGTTGAGGTTGAAAGAAGCAACCGCAAATGAACCAAAGGTATTACTTCTTCCGGGCATGTCCATTCGCATCATGGCAGAGTCCTGTTTTCCGGTAGTCTTGTTTTTAATAAAGTACAAACTGTCACGTTTGGAATCATCCATAACATGGTATACTGAATTGTAATAGATTTTGGCTTTAAGATTATAAACTGAATTTACCCGCTGATATTCCAATGCAAAAATAGAAGCACGTGCTTTACTGACATCCATTGGTAAAGCCGGATATCCTATATTCGTACCCATATCATATAATACATCAGCCTTAAATGTAGTGATACTATCGGGTATGTATTTCAACACCGAATGAATATTATATTTCTCAAACTGGGAAAAACGAACAGTATTACCTAACCCATCTTTATAAGGATCATTTTTTCGATAGACTCCATTTAAACCCCACTCCCATTTATTCTTTGTATATCCGGTGGATAATAAAACATTTCTGCTATTAGAGACACTCTCATACCCAAATGATAATGCTGAATAAAATGGATGTGCACTTTTGTTATCAGGCTCTTGTAACCCCATATCGATGGAACCACCAATATTATTCCCATACAATCCTCCGTTCGTTCCATGTTCCAGTGTTATACTTTTCAGATTATTAGGTTCAATATACGAAGTTACCGGATCCATCTTATCGGTACATGCTCCGAACATTTTCATCCCGCTGATGGTAACATTCAGTTGTCCTGCCGAGAAACCGTTTAACTGAGGTTCCATGGCATATGAGCCTCGCTTTATGAGCGAAATTCCATCCAGATGTCCCATTAAATTATCAATGGTAGAAAAATAATTTGTCTTGTAAAAATTTTCAACCTGTTTATTTTTTAAAGGAATGACGCATGAACACGTGATCTCTTTTAATTTAACAGTATCCTGTGTGCCATCTCTTTTCCCTGAGTTATGTTGACCATACATCATCAAACAATTTCCAAGGATTATAAACAGAAGGATATATATTTTCATTTTGATGGAATTAAGTATGTGGAACAAAAAAATGTTCGATTTCTAAGACTTATGAAACATACCATGAATCGAGAGTAGCTCAGCAATACTCAAATTGGAACACATAGAAGATGTGCGTTATGACGTTTGAAATATTAGTTTATGTTTTAATTTAGTATTGTAGGATAAATTTTGCTAGTTTGGAGATTAAATAAGTCAGACCGGATGGTCTCCAGCCTGACTTATGCTGATTGCATTAAAAATTTATATCGAAATAATTGTTTTTCCCTAATACTCTTCCCGCTTTCTTAACAACCAGATTCACCCGCCATGCACCTGTCATTGTAAAATTTACAGATCCCAGATAATGTCCATTTCCAATGGATATTGGGTTAACATTATTAGGAGACCCATGTCCCATGGAAGGCATTTCAGGTGTAATTTCTAACGTTAAGTCTGAACAGCAAGGGAAACTCATCATTGAGGCCATCGTATGCACGGTAAACTCTATTGGATTAATTCCTACTTTCCATTCTGAAGGTGCAATCATCGTAACCGGATATTTGGTGACTGTCCATGTATTTGTTCCTGTACTTACACTATCCATGACTACAATCTTTTTAGCTGGGTTTGTTGCTATAACTTTGTCTAACGCGAAATTGACTGTTTCTGTTTTTCCATTTGAAGTAATGTCAGCACTCAACGACCAGGAATTAGTACCTGCCATAGAGAAAAGTATGGCTCCTTTAAAATATCCGTCCGATGTCAGACTGTCTAATGGATTCTCAAACGGACATGCATGCGAAGTAGTACCCATATTCATAAGAGGATGTAAAACAATTGAAGCGTGATTTACCTGGATTGCGGTACTTTTTTCAGTTATCTTAAAATAAACTTTATTATACCCTACAAAAAGAGAATCAGTTGAATAAATACCAACGTTGAATGAAGACCCTGAAGAGACAACTTCTCCAATTTTTAAGTACTTTACCTGATTCGCAATGATAGGCTCATCATTTTTGCATGAAGAAAACAATATAGAAATTAGAAAAATATAGACGCATTTTTTTATAGTTGAGTTCATTTTTGTTGAATTTTAAATGTGAAGGTTTAATAGATATTTCATTTTTTTAAAGCTGTATCTTATTAACATGCATTGATATACACATCAAAGTCCATTAGGATTCTGACATGCAATACTGTTGAAAATAAGAAATAGAAACGAACTATGCTCTGGGAGGGACAAAAAACGATGGCAAATACGAATCGAAGATTCGTGTTATATATTTATTATTCAGTAAACTAACAATTTCAAATGACTTTGAAGTAATACCATTGGAAGGCAGATGATCCTCGACTTTTTGATCAGGTACAATCTTTTTGTTGTTATCTTTATTTGAATTCAGGGGCTCCCCTATCTTTTTTATTTGTTCATTTAAATAGCATTTACCCTGACAACAATTTATGGGTTTATTCCTGTTAATACATAAATTTTCGGTGATATACTCCTTATCTATAGCGTATTCAATATAAGGCAATGCAGGACGTATAAGATAAAATAACAGAATGCACAAGTAGATCACACTATACGTTTTTGAACGTATAGTGGATAATGACTGCCTGTTTTTATTCTGTCCTAACATTTTATTGCTTTAATTGATGATTTTACGGGTCAAATTTTTCACTTACAATTTATTCATTTACATTTTACAATTTCCCAACTAAAACCATTTGCTTTTTATCGTTTTAATCTTACAGACGACTTATAAAATGCTCATTTATAATTCTATTTTAAATGCCGGAATAGATTAGTTCATGAACTCCGCTTACTGACAATCTGTTTTAAGACAAGTAAATTTGAACAAGTTTAGACCCAATTGATAGTTGATCAGTTTAAAGAATAAGGTTGGTTCTACTACCAACTACCGACCACCTACCACCGACTAAAAACTACCGACTACCGACTAATAACTACCGACTAATAACTACCGACTACCGACTATTTTACAGCTTTTACACATCTTACTGCTAAACCGGTTGCTTTTTTTGTTTTTATATAGCTTACTTCAACAGTATTATCATTAAGCTTAACAGAATAAATCAGGTTGCTTTTCTTCACTTCAACAGGTTCAGTATTTGACCACCACTGGCTTATGGTTCCCATATAACCAAAATTTCCTTCTTCGTCCCTGATTCCACCGGGCAGAGCTGAAAATCCTATTTTATCAACTCCGTTTTTCGATTTCCAACCGTTGGTACTTTTAAGCTTTATACCTGCATAATCAATTCCCAATAAGTTTTTAATTAATAGTTCCCAATCTTTGTTTATAGAAATGTGCCACCCATCAGGAGCCAATCCTCTTTTATCATTGATAGCATACCAATTATAAAGTTTCCCGTATTTCAATCCGTTTACAGGATCGTTTTTATAGTAACACCATGCCGGTTTTTCTTCATTTCCGGCTTTCGACCATTCTTCTTTTGTTTTCGCTTCAGGTATTACATCTCCGTTTCTAAATTTAGTGGTGTTCAGATTGGTTGCTGTCCATTCCTGGATACCATACTTTATAGTTCTGTAAACAGTCCCGTTCATGTCCCTCATGGTTTGAGAGTTAACGGTTATACTTCCTGCTGTCAATAGTAAAAAACAAATTATTGCTAATGAATTGATTTTTGTAATTTTCATACTCTTTAATTTTAAAAAATTTATACCCTGTTTAAATGCATACATTTTTAATAATTCAAACTATTTCAAATTTTTTCTTTCACTTCTGCTGTTGTACCATTTCTTAATATTTGTTCGCTATTCAGAAGGTAAGCTCCGGAAGTAACCACTAATTCTGATTTACTGAGGCCGGAAAGAATCTGAACAGAGTCTTCTGATTGTAATCCTGTTGTAATGATTCTTCCTGAAAAAGATTTATTTTCATTTTGAATCCAGACTAAACTCCCTCTTTTATCTCTGATCACCGCTGATGCCGGAACTACAACGCACCTGTTCTTTTCGGATTGAATACGCATAAGTGCAAGCATCCCCGGATATAGTTTTCTGTTCGAATTATTTATTACTGACCTTATTAAAGACACATTCTTTCCTTGTTCCAAAGATGGACTAATGAAAGTGATGGCACTTTTATAGGTAAGATTACCTGCATCAGGCACTGTTACGACTGATTGCATTCCAACTTGCAGAGTCTGGAGATCATCGGGTTGAACCTGTGCTTCTACCCATAGTTTTGTATCATCTGCCAGCTCAAATAATGTTTGTCCGGCATTCACATATTGACCTTCTGAAATGTTGATGGATCTAATAACACCTTTTACAGGACTACAGATGGTCACTGCAAACAACACTTTGCCATCCTTCCTTAATTTTTCAATTTGTGAAGGAAGCATTCCAAGTAACAATAATTTATTTTCCAATGCCAGACTGGGTTCAAACTTACCGTTAAAATTCCAGTTGTTACTTTGTAGGTTAAAAAACTGGCGCTCGGCTGCCACCATATCTTCACAATAAAACTGATAAAGCGAATCCCCTTTATTTACATTTTCTCCTACGTTTTTAATATAAAGTTTTACAATTCTACCAATAGCCCGTGAACTGATAGTTGCAGAACTCTCTTCATTCACTTTCAAAACACCCGTAAATTGACGATTATAGTTAAAAACACCTTCATTAACCGGCGATATTTTTATATTGGCAAGCTGAATCTGGGCTTCACTTAAACTGATGGCATTATCAGGAGTTAGTACCTTGTTTTCATTCATAATTTTTTCTGAATGCCTCTGACAAGAAACAAGAAGAAAAAATATCATCAACAAAGTACTTGCAAATGTTATATTGTATTTTGATTTTGCCATAATTGATTCAGTATATGTTGTTTCATTTAAAATTTTAATACCATCCAATTTAATTCTACTATATAAAATAAAGAGCGAACCACAATAGGCACAATAGAAATAATATATTCAATAATTTTGTTGATTATAAATAGCAAAATACAATTAAGTATTTTCTCTATTGTGTTCTTTTTTTGTGTCCTATTGTGACTATTGTGGTTTAAAATATTTAGAATTGAATGTTACTTAATCAATCCATCACTATCGATTAATAGTGATGCATTTAATGCCACTTTTGAATTCTGATTTAATCCTGATACTATTTCAATTTTATTTCCTGAATGTATTCCTGTTTTAATAACTGTTGCCATAAATTTATTTTCCTGCTTCACAAACACCGATGTACGTTGTCCCATGTTGACGACGGTAGTTTCAGGTAACCAGACAGACTTATGATTGCCTGTCAATACATTCGCCTGAATTTGTCTTCCTGGAATTAAAACTCCGTCTTTATCAGTAAAGAAAACTTTTACCAATTGAAAAACTCCTCCATTAAGAGGTTCAATCTGACTTATGATGGCTTCGAATTTCTTACCAGAAGTGGCATTTGTCGAAAAAATCACCTTTTGACCTTTTCTTAAAAGTCCTATTTCTTCTGTTTTCACTTTTAGATCAGCTCGGAGTGATTTTATATCAACCAGTTTAAAAAGTGGAGTACCTGTTTCTATGGTAATTCCATCATTTAAGCCTACCCCTTTTCCTTCTTTCTGATTATTTATAGTGTTACCTTCAGTTGAAAAGTATTTTTCAGCATCAAAATCTGCAGGCACCACGTACCCATCGGCATCACTGTATACTGATAAGTGATAATCGGGCTTTACTGATCGCTTTAAAGATTCTATTTGAGCCTTTGTAAGTCCGAGTTGTTTCAACCATTCACGTGCTTCAACGGTCAGTTCATCTTTATCCGGATATGTTTGAATCGACTTAATATAGTTCCATTTTTCGGTATAGATATCCGGACAATAAATATCATATATTTTCTGTCCTTTTCGAATCCGCTGAAATTGGAATTTGACGTATGATTTTTCAATCAATCCTCCAAAGCGTGCACTTATTAATCGGATTTTCCGGGAATCAAAATTAATTATACCCGGGGTTTCAATCGTTAACGGGAGATTCTCCTGAACAGCATTTACTGTTGTTATAGTAGAAAGTACTGATTCATTTACGGGTAGAACAACATCATTTAGTGTAATATCTGCAGGGTTTTTATCAACGATCTTTTCGATGAGAGACATCCCGCATAACGGACAATCTCCAGGTTTATCCTGAACAACCTGAGGATGCATCGAACAGACAAATTGTTTTTTTGCAGGCTCATTTTCCAACTTATTCTGTGAGTCATGTGCATTCATTTTTTTGCCGGTACAGGATACTATCCCTCCAATAACTGATATTTGGATAAGTAATAGAGTTAGAAAAAACAGATTATTCAAAAGTAAAATCTTCCTTTTTTTCATTATTTGAACTGAATGAGTTACTAAATGCATGCTTTTCATTTCTCGGAATTTATAGTCAAAATTAAACCATGTTTTCTTAATTCTCTCTCTTTGGTCATTTCAAAGATAACCGGAGTTAAGAGAAGTACGTAAATGGTAGAAGTTAATAATCCTCCAATTAACGGAAGAGTAATCGGGAGCATAATGTCACTTCCGACACCGGTTTGCCATAACACCGGAAATAAACCAAATAACGATACACAAACGGTCATTAATTTTGGTCTCAACCTTTTTGCAGCTCCCTTGATTACAAATTCATGAATATCATCTACACCAATAGTTTTAGAAGAATTTCCGTTTTTTGCAACAAGGTCTTCCATGGCTTCATTGAGGTAAATGGTCATAAGCATAGATGTTTCAATGGCCATCCCAAAAAGAGCAATAAAACCTACTGCTACCGCAACTGAAAGATTTATACCATAGAAATAAATTATAAATACACCTCCTATCAATGCAAAAGGTACAGTGATAAGCGTTAAGATAGCTTCTTTAATAGAATGATACGTGAAATATACCACCAGAAGAATAATCAATAATACAATAGGTATAATCATCATTAGCCTGTTGTTTGCACGAATCTGATTCTCATATTGACCGCTCCATTCCAGATAATATCCTTTTGGCATAGATTTCATCATCTCATCGAGTTTTTGCTTACATTCTTTTACAGTACTACCCAAATCCCGGTCACGTACATTGAAGAGTACTGCTCCGCGCAACATAGCATTTTCAGAATTTATCATTGGAGGTCCATCGTTTACTTCAATATCAGCTACTGAAGAAAGAGGAATGTTCCCTGAGGTTGGACTCTGAATCTGAATTCTTTTAATGTCGTCGAGATTTTTTCTATAATCCTGTGCTAATCGAACGTTCACATTAAATCTTCTTCGACCTTCAATAGTAGTGGTGACATTCACACCACCAAGTGCCGATTCGATAACCGAATTCACATCATCAATGCTCAACCCGTATCTTCCTATTGCTTCACGACGAATGGATATGTCTATGAATTTACCTCCGGTAACAGGATCAACATAAAGGTCCTTTACTCCTTTAATATTTACAAGATGACTTTTTAATCTGTTGGAAAGTGAGTAAATAGAGTCCAGATTCT
>Ga0302215_10002519_pt1 | contig 12562 bp, 9 predicted proteins | sample II_Fen_N3_1_FD_194580 | JGI IMG/M metagenome (GOLD analysis project Ga0302215, IMG submission 194580) | Peat permafrost microbial communities from Stordalen Mire near Abisko, Sweden - II_Fen_N3_1 | ecosystem: Environmental > Terrestrial > Soil > Wetlands > Permafrost | place: Sweden: Abisko... | reverse complement strand
CAGTAGCGAGACGTTTAAAATCATCGGACTTAAGAAATCGTATCATTTCGTCAGGCGACATCCCGACAGCATACATCCCCCCTACAATAGCACCAATAGAAGTGGCGGAAATATAATCAACCGGAATATCATTATCTTCCAGCGCCTTCAACACCCCAATATGCGCTATACCCGGCCCTCCGCCTCCACTTAACACGAGCCCAACTTTTTGAGCAGGAAGGGGCAGAATGCTAAAACAAAGGAATACAATTATAAAATGAAAAACGCTTAATTTAGATCGAAGTTCCTTTTGCTTTCCTTTAGGGGTTGCGAATAGTTTTCTATCCTTCAAAACAATATCCATAACCGAGTCGTGTTACGATATTTTTCTCGTATGGTCCAATTTTCTTGCGCAGGCGGGTAATGTTTACATCAATTGTACGGTTCAATACCCCTTCCTCGTCTGTCCAAACCCGCGAAAGTATTTCGTCGCGCGAAAACACACGGTTTCGGTTTTCCAAAAACAACTTTAGTATTTCAAACTCTTTTTTGGTGCAAGCTATTTCTTGATGATTCAACAGCACCTTTTTATTTGTCAGACTCATCTCTAATTCTTCAAACACAATATCGGTTCGTGTTTCAGGGGCAATTACCTCCATGCGTCGAAAAATAGCTTTTACGCGTGCTGCCACTTCTCGTATAGAGAAAGGTTTGGCGATATAATCTTCGGCACCGAGTGCAAAACCTGTTAACTTGTCATTTTCGGTGTCTTTAGCTGTGAGAAACACAATGGCTATCTTAGCTGTTTTTGGATTCTCACGAAGCATACGAGCCATCCTAAAACCGGAGATTTCACCCATCATCACGTCCAGTAATAAGAGTTTATAGTGGCTAAGATCTTTTTTCAGCGCTTCTTCGGCCGAATAGGCCACATCAACTTTATAACCTTCGTTTTCGAGGTTAAACTGGAGAATCTCACACAGATCTTCCTCATCATCTACAACTAAGATATGGTATGCACTCATGGAAATGTATAAATATTTATTGTATTACAAAATAACAGATTAAATATTACGACATTGTGTGAATGCTATTACAAAGAGGTTATAAAAAGGTTATGGTAAGGAGTTTTGAGTTGTTCGTAGATTTGGAATTGTTTATTTTTTCAAAACATTCATCTGTTTCAATAGTTGTTCGGCTTCTGTCCCTTCCCAGCCTGACTGTTTGGCCATTTGGGCTGCACTCTCAGCCATTTTAGTCGCCGTAGCAAGGTTGTTTAGCTTTTGGTAAAGCCTCGCACATAGAAGGTAATTATCATAGCTCTTGTCAAGTGCTAACGATCGTTCCGCCCAATCAGCGGCTTGAGAAAGTGCTTTGTTGTCGGAGATATTTTTCAAAAAGATATTGGCAATATCGGTCAGTTGAGTGTGATTGTGCCAAACAAAAGTTTGTGCCGATTGAAGGCAAGTTCTGCTATATGCTTTCCAATTGTGCGTGGTTTCATAAATAGTCAAATCGAAAGTGAAAATCAATGAATCTGACACAAACGAATGAATTTGAGCGGCTATTTCTCTTTTAATTGCGTAATTAATAGTGTCGGTTGTTTCAACCAAGGGCATTAAAAGAGCTTTTACATCGTATTTAAACTTGCGTTTCACTCTCTCTGGAGAAGCAATATTGGAAAACTCCTTTTGATGCTCAATAACAAATTGATATTCGCGTGAGTTGATATCCGAAATTCCATTGGTAAAAATCCTCCAATTCACTTCCGACAATAATTGCTTATCGGTTTGAGTAGCAAAATATTGATTTACAACAGCAGAGAAATCCATTCCACCTTTCTTCAGCGCCCGCAGATAATCATAACAATTATTGGAGTTAGTCACATCTTGCTCAAACTGCTCTTTTAAATAAGGTAGTTGCTTTTGCTTGATTAGCGCCTTTTCACCTTCAGTAATGAATAAAGCCGGTTTAAATTCACCTTCAATCCGGTAAATAATGGTGCCATTCGAATCATAAAAAATAAAGGTAGGATAAGAATTAATCTTTACTTCTTTATTGAGATCAACTCCTTCAGGTTTTTCCATGTCCTGAGCTGCACAAATATAGGTTTTATTAAAATAGTCAGCCACCGTTTTTTCGGTAAAAACCTCTTCTTTCATCAACTTGCAATGCGGACACCAGGTAGTGTAGCACAACAGCAAAACAGGCTTATTCTCCAGCTTGGCCTGAGTCAATGCCGACTGCAAACCTTTTTCCTGAAACCTAACAGTTGATTGCGATAAAACGACCGACAGATTTATCATCAATAAAAAGCAAATCAGATATTTTAGTGGATGAACCATTGGATAAATAAGGATGTTTTTTGTTAAACAAAGAAACCGTTACAAAGTTTGCAACGGTTTCTTAAAATATGATTGTAAAATTATTTTCCTTGTTCTTTCGCCCAACTGTCTTTCAACGAAGCTGTACGGTTGAATATCAGCTTATCAGTAGTAGAATCCAAATCTACATTGAAATAGCCAATACGTTGGAACTGAAAATGATCCATCGGTTTAGCTTCTTTCAACAATGTTTCTACACGGCATTTAGTAAGTACTTTCAACGAGTCCGGATTTAGCAAGTCACGGAAATCGCGCTCATCGGCTGAAGGATTTTCAACACTGAAAAGTCGATCGTACAAACGAACTTCTGCAGGTAAACTATGTTCTGCCGACACCCAGTGAAGCGTTCCTTTCACTTTACGGTTACTTTCAGGCATACCGCTCTTTGTTTGTGGATCATACTCAGCGTATATTTCTTCAATTTTACCATCCGCATCTTTCTTGCATCCTGTACATTTCACAATATAAGCACTTTTCAAACGAACTTCCTGACCAGGAGTCATGCGGAAGTATTTCTTTGGAGCATCTTCCATAAAATCATCATGCTCAACGTAAAGCTCACGAGTGAAAGCAATTTCGCGTGTTCCGGCCGATTCATCCTCCGGATTATTCACCGTTTCCATCATTTCCACCTGTCCTTCAGGATAGTTGGTAATAATCAGCTTCACTGGATCAATTACAGCATTTACACGCGTTGCCGTTTTATTCAGGCTTTCACGTACTGAGTGTTCCAGCAAACCTATATCGTTTTGAGCTTCAAACTTGGTATAACCAATTTTATCAATAAAGCTATGGATAGATTCAGGAGAATATCCACGACGACGCAAACCACAAATAGTAGGCATACGAGGATCGTCCCAACCGCTAACCAAACCTTCCTGAACCAATTGCAACATCTTACGTTTACTCATAACCGTGTAGGTAAGGTTCAAACGATTGAATTCAATTTGTCTCGGACGGTAATCAGAGTCTTTAAGTTGCTCAATAAACCAGTCGTATAATGGACGATGCACCTCAAATTCAAGTGTACAAAGAGAGTGAGTTACTCCTTCAAAGTAATCTGATTGTCCATGAGCATAATCGTACATCGGATAAGCCTTCCATGTCCATCCGGTACGGTGATGCGGATGCGTGTTGATAACACGATACATCAATGGATCGCGGAAGTGCATGTTCGACGAAGCCATATCTATTTTAGCACGCAAAACCATAGCACCTTCTGGCACATCACCGGTGTTCATTTTTGCAAACAGCTCCAGATTTTCTTCAATCGGGCGGTTTCGATAGGGACTTTCTGTTCCGGGAACTGTGGGTGAGCCTTTCTGTTTAGCAATAGTCTCTGCCGATTGCTCGTCGATATATGCTTTGCCCTGTTTAATCAACTCTACTGCCAAATCCCATAATTGCTGGAAATAATCGGAAGCATAATAAATGTTTGCCCATTTGTATCCAAGCCATTGAATGTCTTCCTGAATAGAATCAACATATTCAACATCTTCTTTTACCGGATTGGTATCATCAAACCGGAGGTTACAAATTCCATTGTAATTCCGGGCAATACCAAAGTCAAGGCAGATAGCCTTGGCATGACCAATGTGCAAATATCCGTTAGGTTCTGGTGGAAAGCGGGTTTGAATTCGTCCATCACTCTTACCATCTTTCAAGTCTTGCTCCACAAAAGCTTCTATAAAGTTTAAGCTTTTCTTTGGTGCTTCATCAATATTTTCCATACATGTTACGAATTACTTGCTACTAAGAGAGGAAGCAAGAGGTAAGAAATAATACAGGGGCGATGAAATTTTAGATCTCATTACTTACCTCTTATTACTTACCTCTTACTGCTGTAAAGTTATGTCCTTCTCCAGTAACGATTTTTTTGCCTTTAGTTTCAACGCAAAAATAGTTGAAAATTACGAAACGAACAATTGAATATAAATAAATATGCAAAGAATTGTTCGTTGAAATATATAAAAAAGCTCAAAGTGCCTGAAGCAACTTTGAAGCCTTTGTTTTATTTAAAAAATTTCACGCAAAAATACAGATTAATCAACCTGCATTTTTGCGTGAATCTATTTATATTTGAGGTTTCATGCAATTACAGCTTACCTCTGAGTACTATTTTCTTATTCAAAGTAACCTTTGATAATTCCGCGAGGCGAGTTTTTGATGAACAACAGAATTTCGTCACGCTCTTTGGTTGCAGGAAGCTCAGCCTGTATACGTTCAATAGCATGAGTTGTATTCATCCCCGACTGATACAGATAACGATAAACATCCTGTATGTCACGAATTTGCTCGTTAGTATAACCACGGCGACGCAATCCAATAGAATTGATACCGGCATAAGACAATGGTTCGCGCCCAGCCGTAATGAACGGTGGAACATCTTTGCCTATTTTTGAACCGCCCTGAACCATAACATGCGATCCGATGCGTGTAAACTGATGAACTAACGATCCACCACCAATGATCGCAAAATCGTCAATTTCAACTTCACCCGCGAGCTGGGTTGCATTTGACATAATCACATTATTACCGACAACACAGTCGTGAGCAACATGACAATAAGCCATTAGCAAACAGTTATTTCCAATAACCGTTTTACCCTTAGCAGTTGTTCCACGGTTAACAGTAACATATTCACGTATTGTAGTGTTGTCGCCAATGACAACCAGTGTATCTTCTCCCTTAAATTTAAGGTCCTGTGGAACTGCACCAATTACTGCTCCCGGAAAAATTCGGCAGTTTTTGCCGATTCGTACACCTTCCAGAATGGTAACATTCGAGCCGATTTGCGTTCCGTCACCAATAACCACGTTTTTATCAATGGTTACAAAAGGCTCTATCACTACCGTTGCTGCAATCTTTGCATCAGGATGAATATAGGCTAAAGGTTGTTTCATCTTAGTTTTTAGTTTTTCTCGTTATATCTTCTTTTATTGTCTATCATTTAAATACTCAAAAGTATGTGCTGCTTATTTGTTCTTCACAATCTGTGCCATAAATTCAGCTTCGGCAACAATTTTACCTCCGACGAATGCATGACCTTTCATAATAGCACAACCACGACGCATTTCTTCGGGCATTTCCAGTCTGAATATCAGTGTGTCGCCCGGTACAACTTTGTTACGAAATTTTACGTTGTCTATCTTCAAAAAGTAGGTTGAGTAACGTTCCGGATCTTCTATAGTGTTCAACACCAACAATCCTCCAGTTTGAGCCATTGCCTCAACAATAAGAACGCCAGGCATTACAGGTTCGTCAGGGAAATGCCCCATAAAAAACGTTTCGTTAGCTGTTACATTTTTCACGCCTACAATTACCTTGTGTTTAATTGCAATCACTTTATCAACCAATAAAAACGGCCAACGGTGTGGAAGTAATTTTTTTATGGCATTTACATCCAATACGGGAGCTACAGTGTCATCATAAATAGGTGCCTGTACCTCCAGCTTTTTTATGTCCTTGCGAATTTGTTTTGCTAAATCAGTATTAATCTTATGTCCTGGGTATGTAGCAATTACTTTCCCTTTAATAGGCTTACCAATCAGCGCTAAATCACCAATTACATCCAGTAATTTGTGACGTGCCGGTTCATTTGGAAATTTCACACCACCATTCAGATAGCCCAACTTGGCTGCATCTTGGTGTGGTTGGTGCATTAGGTCAGCCAGATTATCAAAATCTTCTTGCGATACTTGTTTATCGTAAATGACGATAGCATTTTTCAGATCACCACCTTTAATAAGGTTGAGTTTTACCAATTGCTCAATTTCACGTACGAATACAAATGTGCGGGCATTGGAAATTTCAGTGGTATAATCTGACAATGACGATAGACTTGCAAACTGATTATTCAATACAGGGGAATCAAAACCAATATGTACATCTACGCTGAAAACATCATCAGGAAGAATAGTGATTTTGGCTCCTGTTTCAGGAATGCTATATTCAATTTTTTTGCGAACAATAAAGAAATCCTTTTCAGTAGCTTGTTCTTCAATACCAACTTGTTGAATTTGCTCAACAAAGTATTTGGCACTACCATCTAAAATAGGAAATTCCGGGGCGTCAACTTCGAGCAAGCAGTTGTCAATTCCAAAAGCATAAAGTGCTGATAAAGCATGTTCAACTGTGCTAACCTGCATTTCGCCTTTTTTCAGTACCGTTCCTCTGGTGGTTTCTGTAACATATTCGGCCAAAGCTTCCATTTCTGGTTGTTCAGGCAAATCAACTCGCTTGATTTTCACACCATGATTTTCGGGTGCCGGATTGAATGTTAGTTTAATTTCCAAGCCGGAGTGTAAACCTTTTCCTGATAAAGTAAAGGCTTGTTTAATTGTACATTGATTCGTCATTCTTCTTAGGTTACAAATAAAGTGTACACTGGGCACAATTAATTTGTCTTTTTGAATTAAGTATTGATATTCAGGCTAAAATTACATTAATTTCTTTTCTAATTCGTCTATCCTTTTTTGCATAGCGTAAATTAGCTTTTGCAGTTCAGGTAGATTTTTATGCACTATAGCCGCTTTATGAAAAGTCATGATCGGCACAGCCGGATAACCCTGCAAAGTTTGATTCGGAATTTTTACCGAATTCGGAACGCCGGTTTGTGCTCCAAAAATAGTGCCATCTGCAATTTGCAAATGTCCGGCAATACCAACTTGACCAGCCAAAATACATTGTTTACCAAGCTTTGTAGAACCCGAAATACCTGTTTGTGCAGCTATGACAGTATTTTCTCCTATTTCAACATTATGGGCTATTTGCACCAGATTATCTATTTTAACACCTTTGCGAATAAAGGTACTTCCCATAGTGGCACGATCGACCACTGTGTTTGCACCAATTTCTACGTTGTCTTCCAGCACAACATTCCCCATCTGAGGTATTTTCTTGTATGATCCATCTCCGGTTGGAGCAAATCCAAACCCATCAGAACCAATAACACAGCCGGAATGGAGTATACAGTTGTTACCAACTTCGCAATTATAATAGATTTTCACCCCTGCATTCAGCGTCACATTCTCACCAATTTTGGCCCCATCTTCAACACTTACATGAGCAAGAATAGAGGTATTACTACCAATCTTGACATTTTCGCCAATATAAACAAATGGAGCGATATAAGCATTTTCACCTATTTCAGCTGTTGCCGATATGTATGCTAAGGGAGATGTACCTGTTTTTTTGGGTTTAGTTTGTTCAACTAATGACAATAAGGTAGCTAGAGATTGATAGGCATCGTCAACCAAAATAAGCGTTGCTCGAACATCTCTTTCAGGTTGAAAATCTTTGTTTACAAGCACTATACTTGCTTCACTATCGTAAATGAATTGACTATATTTCGGGTTCGATAAAAAGCTCAAAGTACCTGGTTTTCCTTCCTCTATTTTAGAGAAATCACTAACCTTAACCGATGGGTCACCTTGTATTTTACCTCCTAAAAAATCTGCAATTTGTTGAGCTGTAAACTCCATATAAAAAAATTTTGGTTGCAAAAGTACTAAACTATTTCCAATTAACCATAAAACAGACCAAAACAGACTCGGTTTTTGATATAATTAAATGAAACAAAGCTAATCAAATCCGAAAATAACAAAAATAATGTTTTTCAACCTTTTTGGTCAATACACTTATGTTCAACATATCTGATGCATCTGCTACATCTTTTACCGTACCATCTTTATACAATATGTTGATATTATCATCTTTCGGACTATAAGTGTCAGTTGTAACAATTTCTTCGCCCATAAAATAAGCGGCTTCTTTTTCACTAACGTTAAAGTGTTCGGCGTATTGTGCCAGCTTCATATTTATCTTTTCGGTAGCTATTTGTTCTGCGCCAACTTCAACCTTAAACAATCGCCTGTCTGTAAAAGCCTTACAAAGTGTTGAAAGCACCAAATCGCTATGCACTGACCACACTTTAATAGCGCAAATTACATCCGAATCGTCGAGCATAGCAAAATGGTCCAATGCTTCTTTATTATTTTCAAAATGGATTTTATCGATTTCATTGTAAAGAAAATAATGCAATGCAGGCGATGCAAAAAGCTCCACTCCATTACAGGCAAGTTCTTTTGCTCGTTTAAGAATATTGACCAACATTTTTTCAGCTGCAACAGATGTCTTGTGCAAATAAACCTGCCAATACATGAGCCTCCGGGCTACCAGAAACTTTTCAATAGAATAAATTCCTTTGGCCTCAACTACCAACTGATCGTTGTGGATATTCAACATTTTAATAATTCGTGCTGCACCGATAATACCTTCACTCACACCGGAAAAGAAACTGTCGCGACTCAAATAATCGAGCCGATCCATATCCAACTGACTGGAAACCAGTTGATGTAAAAATTTTTTAGGATAATTATTGGTAAATATTTCCAATGCCACATCCAATTTCCCATCCAATTCATTATTGATGCTCTGCATCATCCACAGCGAAATTTCCTCATGGTTCACGCCACTAACTAAGCTATGCTCTAGCGCGTGCGAAAAAGGGCCATGCCCAATATCGTGAAGCAAAATACAGGCTCTTACCGCCTCTGCCTCAGCTTGTGAGATTTCATGCCCTTCCTGCCGCAATTGAGTAATAGCTTCACCCATTAGATGCATGGCACCCAAAGAATGTTGCAAACGGGTATGCTGTGCACCCGGATAAACAAACGACGCTAACCCCAACTGCTTTATTCTGTTGAGTCGCTGAAAATAAGAATGTTGAATAATATCATACAAGAAATCATTCGGGATATTGATAAATCCGAATACGGGATCGTTTATTATTTTCCGCTTATTATTTTTCGCTTTATTCATGTTATTTTACTCATTTAATTCACGATATTCGCTACGCTGAATTAGTTCGCTGTGCTCATATTATTTACTCACTTCGTTCGTGATATTTTCAGCGTAGCTATTATCACACATAGTGTAATATCGCCCGAAGGGCTAATATCAGCAAAGCTAATATTACACCTGTTGCAATATCTCCACCAGCCATTTCCAGCACTTTTGCGTAGAACTAATACTCAATCGTTCGTCAGGTGAGTGCACTCCATACATTTGCGGACCTATTGAAATCATATCCAAAAATGGGTACTTTTCCAAGAAAAGTCCACATTCCAACCCGGCATGTATGGCTCGGATTTTGGGTTCTTCGCCAAAAAGTTTCGTATAGCTAACTTGCGCCTTTTTCAATATTTCAGATTGTAGATTAGGCTTCCAACCCGGATAACCATCGCCATGCGTTACACTTGCTCCAGCAAGTTTCAAAACCGATTCTACCTGATTGGCAATGTCGTATTTTGCAGATTCCACAGAACTACGCTGACTAGTGGTAATAAGAATAATATTACCGTCTTTCATTTTCACAGAAGCCAAATTGGTTGATGTTTCCACCAGATCAGGCATATCCAAACTCATAGCTTTTACACCATGCGGACAAGCATAAAGCACATTGAGCAGAGCATTGGAAGTGGTTTTATCAATTACAGTTTCGGGAAGTGATTCGGATTCCAATTCAAGTCTCATATCTGGCTCAATACTTCCTTTTTCATTCTCCATATCCACTACAAAGTGATTAAAGAGAACACGGATATTTTCTTTCTCAATCCATGGCACCACAGCCACAGCCACAGCTTCGCGTGCAATTGCATTGCGCAAATTTCCACCATCGAAACTATGCAGACGCAAATCCATTTTTTGATTCAAAGTCCACAAAAATCGATTTAATATTTTATTGGCATTACCACGTCCTTTGTCAATATCATCGCCGGAATGACCACCCTTAAGCCCTTTCACAGAAACACTAAAAGCGAAGTAATTGTCAGGAGTTTTTTCTGAAACGTAAGTCAGTTCAGCTGTCGTATCAATTCCTCCGGCGCAACCAACGAATATTTCACCATCATCTTCCGAGTCAAGATTAATGAGCACTTCGCCAATCAGAAAGTTCTGCCCCAAAGCAAAAGCGCCTGTGAGCCCCGTTTCTTCGTCTACCGTAAACAGACATTCCAGACCAGGATGTTTTATATCATCTGAAGCTAAAACAGCAAGCATCATAGCCATGCCAATACCATTATCAGCACCCAATGTAGTGCCTTTTGCCTTTACCCAATCTTCGTCAATATAGGTCTGAATGACATCGGTTTCAAAATTGAAGATGACATCACTATTTTTCTCGCAAACCATATCCATGTGGGCTTGCAAAATAAGTTTTTTGTGATTTTCGAAACCTGAAGTGGCTGGTTTGCAGATAAGGATATTCCCGGCAACATCTGTTTTAGTTTCCAGTTTTAGTCTTTCACCAAAAGTTTTCAGGTAGTTTATTACATTCCCTTCTTTTTTCGAGGGGCGAGGTAGTTGTGTTATATCGTGGAAAAAACTCCAAAGTAGAACGGGTTCCAGCTTTTTCATAAATGTGGTTTTGTTCAGTAAATAATATCTCTAAAACAACAAAGATAAAAAAAAGTGAGTGGTTCTAACGTTTTTTGCACAAAAATTTACTACTCAAACACAATGAAGAACAATTTAGGCTAGTGAATATGCACTTCAAAACAAACACAGCAAAAGCAAGCAAAACCGCAAGCATTAGAATAGTGCTATAAATCAATTATTTGGACTAAAAATTCAACCTCTACGAATGGCCTCCACTTCTTCCACCGTTTTGGGTTTCACTTTCGTGCCCAGTCGGCGAGGTCCGTTTTCGGTCATCATGTAATCCTCTTCGTTGCGTATACCACCAAAATTGTGGAATTTTTGCACTTCCGACCAGTTCACATATTCGGTAAATTTACCCTCACCCTGCCATTTATCCATTAATTCCGGAATAAAATAAATGCCCGGTTCAATGGTGAATACATATCCCGGTTTCAAAGGTTTAGCCAGACGCAATGACTTAAGTCCAAACTGCGTGCTCTTTGGTTCGCCATCGTAACCTACCCACACTTCGCCCAGATTTTCCATATCATGCACATCCAATCCCATCATATGGCCAGTTCCGCAAGGCATGAAGAGCGCATGAGCACCCGAAGCAATAATTTCGTCGGTATTACCTTTCAGCAATCCCAGACTTTTCATATTTTCAGTAATTGAACGGCAGGCTGCCAAATGCACATTGCGGAACGGAGTGTTCAAAGCCAACGCATCAATTGCTGCTTGATGTGCCTGCAAACTCATTTCGTAAATCAGTTTTTGTTGCGCTGTAAAGGTCGTATCAACCGGAAAAGTGCTCGACAAGTCGCCGCAATAATGACTTTCCACTTCGCCACCAGCATCGAGCAAGAAAAGGTCGCCACTCTTCAGCACATTACCGTGGTAATGATTGTGAAGCGTTTGTCCATTGATAGTTGCAATAATTGGGAACGAGATTTCGCCATTGGCTGCGTGCGCAATTTCGTAAACACGTGCAGCAATTTGTGCCTCGGTCAGTCCCGGACGAGCCATTTGCATACCGGCCACATGCATATCCACTGACAAATCCACGCCCTTTTCTATTTCAACAATTTCCTCAGCCGATTTCACCTCACGCTGGCTCACCACTGCACGAATAAGTTTAAGCGAAGATTTTTGAGCTATCTCGTCAGGGTGAAGCCCAAGCAAAGCCTGCAATTTCAATTTTGCCTCAGGCCGATAGGGTGGCAAAAAATGAATTTCACGTCCTTTAGATTGTGCTTCTGCAAGGATTTTAGCCAGCTCCGAAACTGGTTTTGAGTCAGTAATACCGGTTGTTGCAGCATAATCGGCAATAGTTGATTGTGGCCCCATCCACACAATATCGTCGATAGTATAATCGTCGCCAAAAAGTATTTGACTATTATTATCAACATCTATGACAGTTGCTAATGCTGGGAAATCAATTCCCACATAATATAAAAAGGTACTATCCTGACGAAAATGATAGCCATTATCGGCATAATTCATCGGACTTTCGTCGTTGCCCAAAAGCAAAATCACGCCCGAACTAATCTTTTCGCTGAGTGTTTTACGACGTTGAATGTAAGTTTCTTTGTTGAACATAATTGCTGAACAACCCCTATAGGGAATCTAAAGAACCCCTAATCCCTGAAGGGGAATTAAGTTACTATCGTCTCTTAATTCTTCATCAAAGAAGTGATTCTGATTAAAAATCAAATACTATTATCTCAAATATAAAAGTTTATAAAGACGGACTTGCATAGTTCCCCTTCAGGGCTTAG
>Ga0302215_10002517_pt1 | contig 12569 bp, 15 predicted proteins | sample II_Fen_N3_1_FD_194580 | JGI IMG/M metagenome (GOLD analysis project Ga0302215, IMG submission 194580) | Peat permafrost microbial communities from Stordalen Mire near Abisko, Sweden - II_Fen_N3_1 | ecosystem: Environmental > Terrestrial > Soil > Wetlands > Permafrost | place: Sweden: Abisko... | reverse complement strand
ACAAAAAAGAAAGCCTCAAACACACTAGCACCATCCCTACCCACACCAGAATCTTCACCCGTTACCATATAGAAAACTAAGGAAGTAGAAACTGCTCCCAAAATCAAAGACAAAATACCTAAAATCCAAATCAAAGAATTCTTAAGTAAAAAACGCCATTTTGGTTTAGGTAATATTTTTTCAGCTTTTATTTTTTGTAAGACATTGTCATTGAAGTTCTTGTCTTCTTCTAAGTTAATCATATTTTTATTTGTTGTTTGTCGAGTTCTTTTTTAAACTCGCTTTTGGCTTTATTCATCAGTGATCCGACCGTGCCCACTGGTTTTTTGATAATATCAGAAATTTCTTGATAATTTTTTTCTTCTAAAAATTTAAGCACCAAAACTTCTCGATATTTTTCTGGTAAAGCATACAATACTTTAGTCACATTATCTTTTAAATATATATTATCAATTTCTTTTTCAATATTTATATTAGAGGCTAATTTCCTAGCACTTTCATCTTCTAAGTTAGTACTATGCCCTTCGGCTCGAACACTTAACTTACGATGTTGGCTAATTACTTGATTGTGAGCAATCGCATATATCCAAGAAGAAAATTTTAAGTCCGTATCAAAATCGTTTAAATTTAAATAAACCTTTAAAAAGATATCTTGAAGTAAATCTTCCGCATCTTCGTCACGAATACTAGTAATACGTCGAATATAGTTAAATAACTTGTTTTTATAACGGTTAATAATCAACGCAAAATTATCCTGATTTTTCAGGGACAAAACAACTAGTTCTTCGTCACTTAAGGCTTCTATTTCGGCGATGTTTAACATGTTTTTTTATCTTTGTCTAATTTAATACGCAAAGACTAAGAAATTCTTCATTTTTAACTTAATAAATTGCACTAGCGACTGTTTTAGAGATTTCTTTATCAAAAGGGTTTGGCAAAATTAACTCTGGATTTGGTTCACTAACTAAAGCAGCTAATTTCTCAGCGGCTCGAGTTAACATTAAGTCAGTAATTTGTGACACTTTATTATCTAATGCTCCACGGAAGATTCCTGGGAAAGCTAAAACATTATTTAATTGATTAGGAAAATCAGAACGTCCAGTGGCAACTACAAAAGCACCTGCTCGCTTAGCGGCTTCTGGCATAATTTCTGGAATAGGATTAGCTAGAGCAAAAATAATTGGTTGTTCAGTCATTGAACGAACCATGTCTTCACTTAAAACACCACCTTGAGAAACACCAATAAAAATATGTTGGTCTTTAATAGCCTCAACTAACTGAGTGTTGATTAATCCTTTATTAGTTAATTTAGCGTATTTAATTTTAGCTTCATTTAAATCAGGACGACCCTCGTAAATTGTTCCCTTACTATCACAAACAATAATATTTTTAAAACCGTAATTAAGTAATAAATCAGTAATTGCTAAACCAGCAGCTCCGGCTCCATTAATTAGAATCTTAGCATCTTCTTTAGTAAGTCCTCGTAATTTAATAGCATTAATTAAACCCGCTAGCACAACAAGGGCGGTACCGTGTTGATCATCGTGCATTACCGGAATATTTAATTCTGCTTTTAAGCGTTCTTCAATTTCAAAACAACGTGGGGCCGAAATATCTTCTAGATTAATACCACCAAAATTTGGGGCTAAATATTTTACGGTCTTAATTATTTCTTCTGTATCCTGAGTATCTAAACAAATTGGAAAAGCATCAACGCCCGCAAATTCCTTAAATAAAATACATTTACCTTCCATCACGGGAATAGCGGCTTCTGGACCTAGATTACCAAGCCCTAAAATTGCACTACCATCACTTACCACCGCAATCATATTCCCTTTCATGGTGTGAGTTAAGGCGGCTGATTTATCAGACGCAATTAAACGACAAACTTCTGATACACCTGGTGTATAAGCCAAAGATAAATCTTCTTTAGTGCTAACTGAGACTTTACTTTTTATTTCTAATTTTCCACGATTTTTTTTATGTAATTCAAGTGACTGTTCGTAAACATCTAACATATATTTTTATTTATTATTTAATTTATAAAACAGAATAGCGGCCGCTACTGACACATTAAGTGATTCAATATTTTCAGAAATATCAATCTTTAATTTTTTAATCGCTAATTCATTAATTTCATCACTAACGCCATGACTCTCATTACCAAGTACTAAACAAAATTTACTGTCAGCTTGAAAATCATTTAAATCAACAGCTCCGTGAGAACTAGTAACATAAATTGGTAATTTAGTTTCCTTTATCCAAGAACCATCTTTATCTTCAGAAATATTTAACATGAAAAAAGAGTTCTTAGCGGCCGCAATAGTTTTAGCATTATAAACATCCACACAATTTTCATCCAGAACGATATTTTTAAAATTAAAAGCTAAAGCCGTACGCATAATAGTGCCTAAATTACCGGGATCAGAAATACTATTTAAATAGATAACAGAATCGTCAGTCATTTTTTGACTTTCAGGAATTTTATAAATAGCCGTGATACCTGATGGTGTATCTAATTGTGAAAAATGAGAACTCATCATTTCATCTATCACGTAATACGAGCCTTGAGATTTTTCCTTCAAAAATTCAAACTTATCTAAGTGACGAGTCATAAATTCAGCTGTCACAAATAAAACTTCAAAATCATAGCCCGCTTTTAACGCATCAATGATAATAGTTAGATTTTCCACCGTAAACTGCTGATATTCTAAACGATATTTTTTAAGTGCTAATTTTTTCAGTAATTTAATGTGATTATTCTGTAAGCTAGTAATGGTTTCTAGTTTTTGCATAAATTTATATTAAATTATTAATAATTGCTTCGGAAACGCTTAAACCGTCGATAGCTGAAGAAACAATACCACCAGCATAACCAGCCCCTTCACCACAAGGATAAATTCCTTTGATATTAGACTGACACTTATCATCTCTTAAAACTCTAACGGGAGCCGAACTGCGAGTTTCAATTGCTGTTAATACCGCTTCGGGATGAGCAAAACCTTTAATTTTATTATCCATTAATGGTAAAGCTTTGCGCAAACTACGAGCAACATAATCAGGTAAACATACATCAATTGAAGTTAATTTAATTCCTGGTAAATAACTAGGAATAACACTGCCTAATTTTCTAGATGGACGACCCGCTAAAAAATCACCAACTAACTGAGCTGGGGCTTTATAATCAGAACCACCACTTATAAAAGCTTTTTGCTCCCAATATCTCTGAAACTCCATACCAGCCAAAGGACTATCAGAACCAAAATCAGCTGGCATCACTGGTACTAGTAAAGCACTATTGGAATTAGTGTTGTTTTGACTATATAAACTCATTCCATTAGTGACCACTCCACCTAATTCTGAAGCGGCAGCCATTACTGAACCACCTGGACACATACAGAAAGTATAAACGGAACGCTCACCAGGAACGTGTTCAACTAATTTGTACTTCGCTGTTCCTAATTTTGAATTATTCCAGAAAGCACCATATTGTGCCTTGTTAATATTTTCACGTAAATGCTCAATCCGAACGCCAATCGCAAATGGTTTAGCTTCGATGTTTAATTTATGATTATGAAGTAATTGATATGTATCACGAGCCGAATGGCCAGTGGCCATAATTAAAGTTTCAGTTTCAAGTCGTTCCTGATCATTAACAATTACAGCCACAAGTTTATCATCTTTAATCTCGAGGTCAGTCAGTTTAGTATTAAAACGAATCTCACCACCAAGAGCGATAATTTTAAGCCTAATATTTTTAACAACTGATTTTAAATTATCAGTACCAATATGTGGTGTGGCGCTAGTTAAAATATCCGAAGGAGCTCCAGCACTAACAAACTCTGAAAAAACATAAGCCGAACGTGGATCATTAATTAAGGTATATAATTTACCATCAGAAAAAGTTCCAGCCCCGCCTTCGCCAAATTGAATGTTAGATTCTGGATTTAAAGTAGCGGTTTTGAAGAAGTTAGCTACGGACTGCAAACGAGCATCAATGTCTTGTCCACGCTCAATGACTAGAGGCTTTAAACCAGCCGTAGCTAAGGCCAAAGCGGCAAAAAGGCCAGCTGGACCACAACCAACTATAATCGGCCGAGATGAGCTATTTGGAGCCAATTTAATTTCATAAGTATAGGGCGTATGAACTCTGGTACGATGTCGAATACTCCACTCAGTTAGAGCTTTAATATCACGAAGTTTTACATCGACTGAATAAACAAATTGCACATTAGATTTCTTGCGTGAATCAATGGCTTTTTTAACAATTTCATAACTAATAATCTCTGATTCCGGCAAAGCTAAAATAGTCGCTATCTTGGCTTTAAGAATAAGTTCATTGTCATCAATATTTAAGTTGATTTCTTCAATTCTAATTAGAGTAGTCATATCTGAATTTTACCTTGCTTTAATTTAATATGCAAAGGGTAAAAAATATATAAAAAAAGACGGTTCAACATTATGTCAAACCGTCCCATTAAGCAAAAATTACTACCTAACCATTGTACCTCCTTCACATTGTAAGGCCGCAAAAGAGATGATCACCTTGGAATTCAAATGCCATTTTGATAAATGAGCTTCCAGGGCTTCACCGTCAGCGTCAATAAGGGAAATTTCAGTGATTTTACCACTAATAGTACCGTCGGTACCTTGGCTTTCAATTTCGACTTCGAAAATCAAACGTGGCAAATCGATGGCTGTTTTAACAAAAATGATTCTACCGTCATTCTCTCCTTCACAACTATAAACAGTAATACTGCTTTGATTGTTAATTCCTGCTAAAAGTTCTTCCGCAACTTTACTAATAGTTTTTTCCATGATTCTATTGTTTTTTATAATTAAACATTTATTGACTTATTAGGGCCCCTAAATAGAGTCTCTAATAGCTCAATAAATATTAAATTTTTTCTGTTAAAGTTCTTTACAACGAACACACCATACCACTATAAGCTATTCGTGTCAATCCACTAAAAAAAAGCTACTTCATTGGGAAATAGCTTTTTTGTAAAGAATAATCAAATTTTTAGTTTTTTTATAACAACCTCGAAATCAAAGAAGTTTTCTGGTTTAATAAAGTACAATTTTTGATGTTTATCTTTGTCTATAATAATCTGAGTTTTAATTTCCTCAGAAAAAGATATAGACACGCGATAATGATAATCCTGAATTAAAGCATAAAGCTTAGCAGCAATTTCAAATTCAGCGACCGCATCATCACGATCTGGTTTTAAACAAACAGATTCAACAGGCGGACTAGTTAAATCATCAAGAAAAATTCCTACTAAGGGATTAGCACCGGTCTGCTCTTTCTTATAAAGAGCGACAATTAGTATCTTTTTCATGGCTTACGAATTTATTAATTAGACATTTAGAATTTTCCAAACCACTCTTTAAGGGGCTTAGAAAATCCTAAATATCAACGTTTGTTAATGACCTTAATAACCAAAAAAGCATACTATTAATAGTATACTTTTGTCAATTAAATAAATATCGTAAATATTACTTAATATTCTTCTTAAGTTTTTTAGCAGCCTTCTCTTCAAGCATTACTTTCTTGATTTCTAATCTTTTAGCAGTCTTGTGTGAGTTGGATGGTTTTGATTTACCAACACCAGTAGTTCTTTTCGCCATATAAATAATTTAAATTAATAATAGCTATCTTAACCCATTATCAAAATAAAATCAATATTTTATTAAGTTTATTTTATTTTCTTATTAATTAGCAGTAGCGCAATCATTAAAAAAGCCGTTAAAGCCATCAGTGGAATCGAAATATAGCCAAAACTAGTAATATATTTCTGAGTACAAGGAGCAACAATTGAGCAAAAATTAGTAGTTTCAGCACTATAATAAATGTAATTATGATACAAAGAAATAAGTGTGCCCACCGCTACTAAGCCCAAACTATAATCAATAATTTCATCTTTTTTCTTAATAATCGCTAGTCCTAACATAATTACCAAAGGATACATAAAGATTCTTTGGAACCAGCAAAGATCACAAGGAATAAAATGAGCAATTTCGGAGTAATATAAACTACTTAAAGTGGAAACTAAAGCCACCACAAAAGCGAAGATAATGGCATTTTTGGTAATTAACTTAGTGACCTGGTTGTGGTATTTTCTAAAAAATAATAGATAGATAAAAGCGACCACTACAAAAATTTGACCAAGCACTACAAACACCGATAAAAAATTGTTTAATTGCTCTAGGGACATAAAAATATAATTTAATTTTGATATTTAAAAGTTTATCATTTTGAAGATAAAAAATATAGCCAGCAACAATTGTGTTACTGGCTATAGGCATTGTGCAAGATTTTATAATCTTGCGTAAGATTCTTGCGGTTTCGGTGGCTTGCAACCTTTATTGGAATAGCGACCATTGCTTTTCAACGTTTTGGCTTCTACAATCGAAGGCGAACTTTTGTCTTTCTTGATTGGGCGATAAACCATTACTCTTTTTTGAGTGTCCGGTTTCTGAGTAGCAGAACCATATCCCTTTCCAATACAACCATTGGTGGCACACGAGCTTAAAGCTAAAACTAAAACGAGAAAAAATAATACTTTCTTCATAACGAATATTTTTTTGTGCTCTTATTAGGGAGCGGGTTAAATTTTCAAGTTACTGTAATTATAAATACAATATAGCACAAATATAAGATACTGTCAATACGTACTCATTAGGGCCATTTTGTGCTTTATTATTAAAAATATGCTATAATTAAATTAATTGAGAGTTTTAAGCAACAAGATTCTAACTGATTAAACACATGTTAGTCTTAACTCTAATTGAATTCGCTTTAATCATTATTTGGCTGTTAGGTATAGCGACCTCTTATACTTTAGGTGGATTCATACATGTTTTTCTAGCTCTAGCCGTATTACTTATTGTGTCTCGCTTGATTTCTGGTTGGAAAGGTGGCGGAGATGATGACTTTTAATTCTTTCTAAAAGCTCTGATTTTAATCAGAGCTTTTATTTTTTCTATAAATAAATTGACAATATAGAGAGAAACTCTATACTTTAATTTATAAAGAGTATTCTTAACAATCATAAAAACGGAGGTCAAAATGAGACGGTATTTAATTACTATTCCCTTGGGATGGCTATTTATCAGCACTTCCCTATTCTCTCAATCTTTGGTTGGTTATATGTGGCAATTACAAAATCCTAAAGTAGCCGCCTTAAGTGAGCTAATCGGTTTTGATAATGACTATTTTAACCGCATGGCCATCAACTTAGAAACCAGACAAATTTCCATCAATGATGGCAACTGCAAAATATCAAATAATACTATTACTTTAAAATTTAATGACAACAAAAAAACTGTCTTTAAATTAAAATGGCTTAACCCTAATAAAGTAATATTATCAAATGATAAGGACAGTTTTATTTATGCTAAATTAGGCAGTGCGGAAAATAAATATTTTTACCCACTTACTAAAGTTATTATCTGTAAAGATTGTGATAACACGGGCATCTGTAACGCTTGCGATGGTACGGGAATTTTTTCTATCTGCGATTATTCAGGGCCATGTGCCGCTTGCAGTGGCAGCGGTAAATGTTGGCATTGCCAAGCTAAACCTCATCATTAAAAAAAGCTCAACCTAAGTTGAGCTTCTTTTTTTATCTAGATTATTTTACTAAGATATTTTTCAATCTTATCCGGAGTATCAATTGGAGCAAAACGCTTAATTGGTTTACCTGTTCTATCTATTAAGAACTTAGTAAAATTCCATTTTATTCTTGCTCCCAAAATATCTGGTAACTCACTCTTTAAATAATTATATAAAGGATGAGCTTCTTTACCATTTACATTTACTTTGGCAAAGATAGGAAAAGTTACACCATAATTTAACTTACAGAAAGAGGCGATTTCAGCAGCGTCGCCTGGTTCTTGCCCAGCAAATTGATTACATGGAAAAGCTAAAATAACTAAGCCCTTATCTTTGTAATCTTTATACAACTTTTCTAAACCATCATATTGCGGTGTGAAACCACAATGACTAGCCACATTAACTACTAACACTAACTGGCCTTGATATTTATCCAACTTAATTAATTTACCACCAATATCTTCGGCCGTAAAATCATAGAAATTATTCATATATTTATAGTTATTTTATTTAAACCTTGGCAGTCTGCCACCACTAGCTAAACAGTCATCAAGAGAATTATAAGAGATGAATCTAAAAGTATCATCATAATAAAGACTGCCTTTCTCGTGACAAATATTACTAAAACTTTTTTTAACTTTAGGTTGCGCTGTTATGGTTTTAGTTCTTAACGCATCATACTTTAACCAATTAGTACTAATTTGCTTTTGAGCTTCTTCAAGTGTCATCTTACCAGCACAAACCTGAGCATGGAGATAAGAACCAAATTGATTTTTTATTTGAGCACCATTTGCTATTTTATAAGATGCTGGCCACAGATTTGAGATATCATTAGAACCACCAAGCTCCAAGCTAATTAAGTGATCAATTTCATAATCCTGACGATTTTCGTAAGAGATGCCATACCTGTCAAAAACCGCTTTTTTAGTTTCTTCGGACACATCTCTGGCATTTCTCGCATAACCTAATTTACAAACCAATTCAGTAGACGTACTAATAACTGATCCTGGAGTACAAATGGGGTCAGGTAAGCTTAAATTAGCCAGGCAAACGGTTTTAATTGTCTGCGTGTTATGTTTTAAGATTGAGAAAATAAGCGCCACTACGACCAAGACGAGCCCTAAGCTTAGAAGTTCTATTTTTCGAGAAAGCATAGTTTACAAATTTAGTATCAATTACATTATACCATATTAAAAAAACCAGTCATCAAAAAGATAACTGGTTTTTATTTATAGAAAATATTTTATTCCACGACAACTTCACCAGCCGCTTGCATTTCTTCCTTACTAACTCGAATCCAGAAAGCAGTAATAGCACCAACTAGTAATACTAAAGAAGCAACCACGAACACAGTGCCATAAGCTGATACCTGAGCCTTTAAAGTAATTAGTCCTAAAGCTTCTTTATAATTAGCAACACTTGCTATATTAAAAGAGCTATTACCAGTAATCTTAAAGACATTACTTTCAGTAGTCTTAGTTAAAATAGTACCGAAAACAGCAATACCAAAAGCACCAGCAATATTACGAGCCAAAGCCAGAATTGAGGAAGCAATACCAATTTCATGATCAGGAACTACGGTCGCAATAATATTAGTTCTTTGAGCCATACCAAAGCCCATACCAAAAGCCATCAAAGATAAAGGCCAAATAATATCAATTGCTGTCGAACGCGGGTCTAAGAATGAAAAACAATAAAGACCAATCGCCGCCATTAAAGTACTGGCAATAATTACGTAACGCGGTTCTACTTTACCGGTTAAACGACCACCAATTGGCGCCGCAATCATCATTGCAAAAGCCATCGGCATAAATAAGAAACCAGTTTCAGTAGCATTAAAGCCCAAGAATGTCTGAGCGAAAATTGGAATCAAGAACACGCCACCCATCATACCCATAAACACAATAAAGTTGTTCCAAAGAGTATTTACAAAAGCCGGAATCTTAAAGAATTTAAAATCGACAATTGGTTCTGGGTGTTTTTGTTCAATGAAGCCAAAAATAATTGAGAAGATAATAATCGCCGCATAACACATAATACTATTTAGCGAAAACCAACCCCAACTAAGTCCTTGGTCTAAAACTAAAACTAAAGATGATAAGGCACCACCTAAAGTAATTGCACCCCACCAATCGAATTTAACTGTCTTCACATCCGAAGTTGATTCGTTGATAAATTTCAAGGCCATTAACAAACCAATAATACCAACTGGTAAATTGATTAGAAAAACAGAACGCCAACCAAAATTATCAATTAAAGGACCACCAATTAAAGGACCAAAAACAGCAGCGGCCGCAAAAGAAGCTGACCACAAACCTAAAGCTTGAGCCCGCTCTTTTCCCTCTTTAAAAGTAACCGCTAAAATAGCCATCGCAGTTGGGTAATCAGCCGAACCAGCAATCGCTTGAATAATACGAAACACAATCATGGAACTTAAATTCCAAGCTAGACCAGCGAGTACTGAGCCTAAAATAAAAATGATAAAGCCAATGATATAAACTTTCTTACGACCTAAAGTATCACCAAGCTTGCCCCAAATAGGCACAAACACAGCGTTAGCCAAAATATAAGCCGTCGCAATCCAACCAGCTGAAGCAACCGTAATACCAAAATTTTCAATAATTTTTGGTAAGGCAAGATTAACAATTGTTTGATCAAGTCGGCCTAAAAAAGTTCCAATAATCACCGTAAGTAAGACCCACCATTTAAGATTAGATTTTTCTGAAGTAACGGTTTCCGTCATATAGACTATTTTTTAATCGACATTTTAGCGGACATGCCATTTTTTAATTCTGGATATTTATTGATATCAAATCTAACTTTTACATCAAATTGTTTAACTTCTCTTTTATCAGAGATATTAAAAACAACATCACCTTCACGAGATACCGGACTAATTTCATCTACAATACCAGCATATTTTTTAGAACCATAAGCATCGATAGTAAATTCTACTTCTTGACCGACTCTCACATCGCTTAAACCTTTGTCTTCATCGATACGACCAATAACACGAAGTTCATTAGGGTCGAACATGCTAACAACAGTTTCACTGCGATTAAATAATTTACCAGTATCTGATTGGGTAGAGGTAATTACACCAGCTACCTTAGTTTTAATAAGTTCATTACCAACTCGAGCTACCACGGTATTAGCTGGAACGTTGTCACCAACGTTAACTAGAATTTCTTCAAGCAAACCAGAACCTTGTGGGGCTAAATTAATAGTTGGTGCGGATACAGCCGCTTTATCAGTGTAAACGCGGTTACCAATTAACTGAAAATAAAGATAAGCAGCAGCAGCACCAATAATTAAGATAGAAACTATAATGGCAATTATTAAGCCATGATTTTTTTGTTTAGTATTTTTTTCTGTCATATAAATAAATTATTGATTATTACTACCAAAGTTAATTACTCTTTCACCTTCACTTAAACCAGAAACGATTTCGATATAACCATTTACACCTTTAATACCAGTTTCTACTTTTCTTTGTTCTGGATTAGCGGTGCCATTATTAATTAAAACAAATTTATCAGTACCATGAGTTACCACCGCACTATCAGGAACAGCCACTACATTCTGACGTTCTTGAGAATTAAGTTTAATGTTAGCAGTCATACCAGATTTAATACGGTCATCGTTTAACTTAAACTGTAAAGTGACTTTGTAAGCGGCTACACCGTTTACCACTGTTTCAGCTGGATCAATAGCCGTTACGATTGCTTCAAATAAAGTGTCATTACCATAAGCATCAATAGTTACTTTAGCAGCATCACCAACTTTCACTTTAGCAATATCAGTTTCCGCTACATTAGTTTCAATTTCAAATTTACCATCGGAAATCATAGAAACAACTGGAGCAAGTGGTGAAACCATTTCACCAACTTTAATATCTAACTTAGAAATAGTACCGCTAATCGGTGCTTTAATAGCAGTCTTACTCAATTGAGCAGCCGCATTTTGCACACTAGCACGAGCTTGGGCCACACTAGCTTCTTGAGCTCTAATTTGTTCAATCGCAGTTCCCGCTTTTTTCAAAGTTAAACCATCTTTAGCACTAGTTAAATTATTATTAGCCGTTACTAAAGCAGTTTCAGCGGTAGTTAGACTATTAGAATTAGTAGATTTTTGAATTTCAATCGCTTTTTGTTTAGCGGTTAAAGTAGAAATCTTAGCATTAAGAGCAGTCTTAGTAGCATCTAGATTAGCTTTTTCACTAGCAGTTAAAACATCATTTACTGGAAATAAATCTAGAATAGCTTTAATTTTTCTTAAAGAAGATAAAGTTGATTCACCAGCACTTTGAATATTTGATTGACTTGGGTCAGCGGCAGCGGTCATAACTTGACCATAAGCACCACCATGTAAGTCACCAATATATTGTTTAGCAAAGCTACCAGCATTAACACCACCTAAAAACTCAGCAATTGCTTGTCCTTTAGCATCAGAAATATCAATTGATTTTTGATCATTTAAACTATAATGAGCATATTGTAAATCAGTGATAAAGAATAAAGTGGATTTACCATAATCAGCTCCATCTTGAGATGCGGTTAATAAATTATTGTAAGCATCTTCTAAACCAGCGGCTGATTTATCTTTAACGGTTTCAATGTTACGTTCCGCTTCACTCTTAGCTAATTCAGCGTTAGTGACAGTACTCTGTTGAATTTGTAATTCTTCAGGACGAGAGCCGCGACGAAGTTCTGCTAATTTAGCTTCTTGAGCACTAAGTGCTGCTTGAGCTTGAGAAACTTGAGCTGAATAATCAGCACTTTCAGTACTTACTAAAACCTTACCGGCTTCAACGCGATCACCAACTGTAGCGTAAACACCACTGATTTTACCACCACGTTCAAAAGCTAAATCAACATTTTCGGCTGGTTTAATTTTACCGGTGGCAGTTACTTCTTCACTAAGATTCATTCTTTGAGCACTTAAACCATCA
>Ga0302215_10002513_pt1 | contig 12575 bp, 11 predicted proteins | sample II_Fen_N3_1_FD_194580 | JGI IMG/M metagenome (GOLD analysis project Ga0302215, IMG submission 194580) | Peat permafrost microbial communities from Stordalen Mire near Abisko, Sweden - II_Fen_N3_1 | ecosystem: Environmental > Terrestrial > Soil > Wetlands > Permafrost | place: Sweden: Abisko... | reverse complement strand
TTGTTGTGGCCATACTTAGATCGTATTTTTCTCCCCATCCCCACCAGCCACTTGCTGAGTAGTGTGTTACATCCTCGGTTTTTTCTTTCAAAAGCCAACCTACTATAACACCCTTATTCTCATCCGAATAGCAAGAATTCCAATCGAAACCATAATTATTATTTATTTGGGGTAATGCCTTGGTGAAAACATTCTCTAACCTGCCTTTTAAAGCCGGTAATGCTGGATTACTAATGTCAAACCATACCAAATCGATATAAGAATCGGCATATAGTAATCCATTGCGAATAGCTACATCAGCATTCCCAAGCAATTCAATAAAACCTACAATTTGAGGGCTGGCAGGATTCCGATTATCAATAATATGAATTCCTTTTTCCGATTCTGAAATATACAAGTACCCTTCGTAAAAGCAAATTTTTCCGTAGTTGGAAATCTTTTGAGGTTCGGAAGTTACCTTTACCGAACTTCGAAAAGCATCGGCAGACATGAACACTGGTTCGTTAATTTTATAAGTTACCGTTTCCGTAACCTTATCATCACAGCCGACTAATAAAAGCACAGCAATATTAAATAGGAAAATTAGCTTTTTCATATTCTTGAGTTTTAAAGAAAGTATCAATGATTTATTTGTATGTGGATCAGTATTTTATTACACCGCCCATTTTTCCGATAAAGAGAATAACCCCAGTGCTTTTTTCGCGAATAATATACAAAAATGGTCTGTTAACCCGCACTACAGGTCGTACAGGCATGGAAGTATATTCCATTTCCACTATTGTAACAGCTGCAGCTTCTGTTCCTTCTTCATTCACTTCCACAAATGTGCTGTGAATAATGCGCGAAATCGCCAACCCAATATCGGAGATATTTGAGAAATCAGCATTACCTGTGAAAGCGAGATTTATTCCCATCTTTTGCAACACAGGTTTCAATTCAAACTTATTTTCGGATTTGAAACGAGGAAGATAAACTTCAACTTCTTGATTTGATAGATTTTGCAAAGTTTGATTCCATTTATCTACTGTCATATCGCTCAAAATATCGTTAGTTGTTGTTTGATAATTTGGTAGAATAACAGTCATATTATAAGCCTTGTTACCATAAGGCATATCTAAATATTGAGCTTTTTCATCCTGTGCATAAGCAAAAGTATCAGTTTGATGCATCATATTTACGTCAACCTGACTCCCTGATTCAGTTGTAAATTGACTAATAAAAGTACTTTTAGGATCAAATTTCTTACGCCAGATTCCTTTAAAATAAATGGCATTAATCAGATACATAGCAGCATCCGATGAAATTTTATCGAGTGGTTTCTTTATCAGATCGTTCGTTTTACGGGCACACCAGTTATTGATAGTGTCCAAAGCCCATGCTTGAGCGAAGTCAAGTTCCTGAATTTCCGAATTAAAATAATCGGTATTCACTTTCAGAAAGGTCGGTTTTACAGGAAATCCGGTACGATACCAAATAGAGTTGGCAATATTGAGTTTTGTTGTAGGGTCGATACTCGGCAAAGTAGTTTGCATTATTTTGTAATATTCGTTAATTTCACTTGTCGATAATCCACTCATTTTAAGTGTTGTTTCTATTTCTGTTTTGGTGTTACCCACAGCACCATTCCATACCATTCCCAAAGCAATACTTACACTCAACGGAGATACAAAAACATTCGTTTCTTTTGAATCTTCAATCGTTTTTTTGAGTAAATCAAAAGCAAATTCATTGTCCTGAGCCACACGTTTTTGCGAAGCAGCTGACAAATTAATTGGTTTGGCATCTTCGGTAACTACTATAACTGGTTCGTTTTGATTTTTACAACCGGCAACCAATATAACGATAAACAAAAGGTGAATGATCTTTTTCATGACGGTATTATTTAAAGTTTTATTTGCAATATAGCTAATTAGGGTCTCAATTTACATTATGCCTATTCATTAAATCTCTGAGCACTACGACTGTGTTTTTCAACAATGTTGGTTCATTATTATACTCAAAAGTAACCTTGTGTATATTGCCGTTTGATAATTCAATTTCTATCCACTCGGCACCACCATCAGCACAATCGGGGCAACCGATTATTTCCGGTAATTCAAAAAAGTCCTGAATATTTAAATTTGATGTAACCGAATCCCAAGTTGTATCATTTATTGTTTCGGTGTATGTTTCAGGTATCAGCGTTGCATTCCAACTGGAAAAATTATAGATTGCAATGCTTGGTTTCAAAAGTAAATCATGTTTACAATATCCTATACACTCCCCAAAAGATGTTCCATATTTTACCTGAGTAATCTCGCTGGAAATTGGCTCACTAGAACACGAAGAGAATAAACCAACGATGAGTATTATTCCAAAAATCCAATTAAAAAACAGTCTCATATTTTATTGATAAATTGAATTACATCAATTAAAATTGAAATCTCAATCCTACGTTCAGACCAATCACAACCGGCTGATCTGTACGTGCGCTCTCAGGTTGATTATTGTCGAAATAATAAGAAATTCTCGGTTCAAAATAAATCCCCAAGTTACGGTGCAGTTTATAAGTTGTGCCAACAGCACCATTCACTGACCATTGCAATCCACTGATTTTTGTTGCAGCAGTCGTCGTTAATATCTGATTGCCAAAGTATTGGTTCTGAATATAGATTGAACGTATCCCTTTTTCCATCATACCTCCCGACGAAAGATACACTTCCCATTTTGGACTTTTCCAAACTCTGGCAACCAAATTAAGCGGAACGCCTATATAATGAAGATGCAATTTAGCATCAGAACGTTGCATGTCCTGATTTTCGAAAGTTGATAAAAGATAGGTATAGACTAATCCGCTTTCAAGACTCCAAACTCTGTCCAAATTTTTTCGCACGACAAGTCCGAACGAAACAGGAGCGTAATGCGTAATATTTGAAAAATCATTTGGCGCTAAAATGCTGTTATAAGTTGTTGTAGCATCAGACAGAGCCTTATCACCCGCATTGTATAATAACATAGCATTTGCATTATTTGCTCCAGTCAATGAAATGTTCCCCCCCGAACCAAAAGATGCTGCCAGTAACCAACTGTTTTTATGCTTGTTTTGAATCACCTGATTATTATCGTTACTTTTATTCAAATCGGTTGGAAAAACTTCTTTCGATGTCTTCGAAAGTGCGCTGTCTTCATCTTTATATTCAATTTGAGCAATACTTTCATTATCCTGAATTCTATTTTTAGAGGTCAAGGTCAAAACATTTTCACTTTCAATTGTATCTTTATTTCCGGCTTGAATAGTAGCAAAATCATTCTCAATAAGTAAGTTTGTCTTTTTTGAATTTTTATGCTGCTTAGTATCGCTCTGATTCAGTCCAATTTCTTTATCAATCTTATACACTTGTTGCACTGCAATCTGCTTTGTTTTATTTTGTTCGGTTTTAATCTCTTTTTGTTCCAATTTTGCAAAATTAGTAGGTGAATCAGTAAATGTACGCAGTGTAAATAGTAAAGCCAAAGTAGCCACAGCAGCACCACCCGAAAACCAAAACCAAAAAGGAATGACTCTTTTCTTCTTTTTGGCATTCAGCCTCGCTTCAATCTCACTCCAAGAATCAGCATCAACCGGCAATTTGTGATTCTCAAGCTTTTGTCGAAATATTTCGCTAAAAGCATCCGGTTTATTATTTATATTATCTTGCATGATCCTGATTGATTAGTGATTGAACATTTTCCTGTAAAATCCTTCGGGCTCTGAGAAACTGTGAGCGAGAACTAGCTTCTTTAATTTGAAGTATATTGGCTATTTCTGAATGCGAATAACCTTCGATAGCATACAGGTTAAATACAGTTCTATAACCGTTTGGCAATTCAGTTACACATGCCATTAAATCATCTGCCGAAATTTTATCCAAAACAGATACATCCACATCTTCAATAGAATTATCATATTCTTCGATACTTACACTTTGTTTCAAAGCATCGTTTCGTCGAAGATATTCCAATGCCGTGGTAACAAAAATTCGACGCATCCAACCTTCAAAAGACCCAGTTCCGGAATATGTATCGGCTTTGGTAAATAGCTTAATAAAACCATCTTGCAATAAATCGCGAGCTGTTTCACGATCAGACACATAACGAACGCAAACACTCATCATTACCGATGAATATAACTCATAGATTTTCTTTTGAGCCCACGAATCACCGCGCACACATCCCTCAATAATTTGCTGTTCGTCAATTATCCGCTTGTTCAATTCCATATTCTAATACTATGATGATAAATTGCATCAAAACGTTGCATGAGTAATATAAAAAAGCAAAAATAACTATATTTTCACAAAACAAGCCCATTCTGAAGAAATCAAAATGGGCTTGTTTGCGTAATGTATTTAAGACAATGAGATTATTTAAGCCATTTATCCAACCAAGAATAAAATGTTCGCTGCCAAAGAATTCCATTTTGCGGTTGCAAAACCCAATGGTTTTCATCCGGAAAAATCAACATTTCGGCTGGAACTCCACGTAAAACCGCAGCATTAAAGGCTGCCATACCTTGCGAAGCAAGAATTCGGTAATCTTTTTCACCGTGAATAACCAAAATGGGTGAATCCCATTTATCGACAAATAAATGTGGAGAATTGGCATACGAACGCTGTGCAATGGCATTGGCTTTATCCCAATATGCACCACCCAAGTCCCAGTTTACAAACCACATTTCTTCTGTTTCAAGATATTGTTGAGGCAGATTAAACATTCCATCATGAGCGAGGAACGCTTTGAAGCGCTTATTGTGATGACCGGCTAACCAATATACCGAAAAACCACCATAACTAGCACCAACACAGCCCAACTTATCTTTGTTTACATACGGCTCTTTAGCCATTGCATCAATTGCCGAAAAATAATCCAGCATATTTTGCCCACCATAGTCACCGCTGATTTGCTCTAACCATTCCATTCCAAAACTTGGTAATCCTCTGCGGTTTGGCGCCACTACAATATAACCGTTGGCAGCCATTAACTGTAAATTCCAACGGTATGACCAAAACTGACTGACTGTAGATTGTGGTCCACCTTCGCAGAAAAGTAGGGTTGGGTATTTTTTGTTTTTATCAAAATTTGGCGGATAAACTACCCAAGTCAGCATCTGTTTATTGTCGGTGGTGGTAATCCAACGCTCTTCCACTTTACCCATTTTCAATTGATCCAGAATTTCTTTATTCTCGAACGAAAGCTCCGTTTCAGTTCCACTTTTTGGGTTAATGGAATAAACTTCGTCGGGCTTACTCATCGAATGTTTTACGCCAATTAGCTTATCTTTTGCCAGTGCTACAGTGGAATAATCATGAACACCTTTAGTTATTTGCGTTATTTTTTTGTCTGCAATATCGATACGATAAATCTGAGTCAACGCATGCCAGCAACTTACAAAATAAATCGATTTACTATCGGCAGTCCAAGTTAATGAGGTGGAATTTTGGTCAAAATCAGTTGAGAGATCTGTTTTCTCACCTGTTTGCAAGTTCATTGTAAACAACCGATTTTTGTCGGCTTCGTAACCGTCACGTTCCATACTTTCCCACGCCAACCATTTTCCGTCGGGAGAGAAAATAGGATTTTGGTCGTAACCCATCATGCCTGAAGTTTTATTTTTTGTCTTACCTGTTTCCAAATTATAAAAATAAATATCCGAATTGGTTGAAAGTGCATATTCCTTACCTGTCTTTTTGCGACAAGTATAAGCCACCGTTTTTCCATCGGGACTCCACGCCAATTGCTCTATACCACCAAATGGTTTCATTGGACTTTCAAACGGTTCACCTTTCAGAATATCAATTTCATTTTCAACTTTTCCATTTTTGAAATCAGCAACAAAAGGATGCGGAACGGTTTGTACCCATTCGTCCCAATGTTTATACATCAGGTCGTTCACAATAACACCGGTAGCTTTTGGTAAATCAGGATATTTATCAACCGTGCGTTCGCCATATTTTACATCGGTTATAAACAGGATTTTTGATTCATCGGGCGAAAAGCAAAAATCGGTTATACCACCCTCCCGTTCGCTGATTTGCTTACGGTTACTACCATCGGCATTCATTGTCCACAATTGCATACTTTCCTTTTCTGAAGATAAAAAAGCAATTGTTTTGCTGTCTTTCATCCATTTGGCAGCAGCTTCACGCGTGGCAGTTTTAGTGATTTGTTTTTTATCAGAGCCATCGACATTCATCACGAATATCTCCGAATTCCCTTTATTTTCGGCAATACTATAATACGAAACACTGTACAAAACCTTTGTTCCATCTGGTGAAACCTGAGCGCCTGCTACTCGTCCGAAGGACCATAACACTTCGGGCGTCATACGTCCATTTTCAATTTTTGGTTGTTGTTTTCCAATAATCGGACTTTCATCCTTTGCACCGCACGATGCAGCAACAACAGCTATCGCCATAATACTTGTTTTTATTAATGTTTTCATTATTTTTATTATCTATTATCAAAAAGCTTATGTTAATGTATATTGTTCCCAATCAAAATACAGATACTTTTGTTTCGCATTACAAAAGTACGATTTTTGAATGAATATTCACTATAGCTACAATAATGTTAATGCTCAATTTCAAGTTAAGTGGTACATATTTAGAATTTTGTGTATGAAATATATGTTTTCTTGACGAACAAATCGGATGTACTTTTGTTTTAAACATAAAATAAAACCAATGATAGATAACTTCGCTGATCGAGCTGCTGAATGGGATAACCCCCAAAAAACAAAAATGACTAAAATATTTGTCGCTGAAATGTTGAGCTACATTCAGCCACAATCAACATGGAAAGTAATGGAAATTGGAGCCGGAACAGGTTTAGTAGGTATGCAAATTGCACATCTAGTGAATCAGATTGTATTCGAAGACACATCTGAGGCTATGTTGGAAGTCTTGAAACAAAAACTGGACAAAAACAGTAGAGCCGAAATCTTACACGGCGAAGTTTTTGAATATAACAAACAAGACATTGATTTGATATTCTCGTGTATGGCATTGCATCACATCTCAAATATTAATAAAACATTAGTACATTTGGGAACAATTACAAAGCCGGGAGGCATAGTGATAATTGGCGATTTGGCAACAGAAGATGGCTCGTTTCATAACTACGAACCTATTCCACACCGTGGTTTTGATACAGAGATTTTATCAGAACAGTTTCGTGAAGCCGGATTTGATGTAATGAATAATCATGTTTACAATTTGTTCGAGAGAGAACTTGCAGATGGCAGAACAACCAATTTTGAACAGTTTATACTTATTGCTAAGAAAAAGTAGAATGGTTTTTTGTAAACTTGTCAATTATTTATATCAGATACTTATCTAAATATTTTATTTTTATGAAATTAGTCATTTTCGGAGCAAGTGGCAAAACCGGCTCTTTATTAGTAGAACAAGCATTGAATGCCGGTCATGAAGTTACAGGTTACATTCGTTCAACCGGAGCAATGAAACACGAACATCCAAATTTAAGAGTGGTTGTGGGCAATCTAAATGATAAATCAGCATTGAAAGAAGCTATTGAAGGTGCAGAAGCTTGTATTTCTACTTTGGGTGGCAATTCACTTACAAAACGGTCACCCGAAATTGTGGCTGGAATTGATAATATTGTCACAATAATGGAGCAGGAAGAAGTTCCTCGATTTATCTATATGTCTAGTATTGGTGCTGGAGACAGTAAGTTACTAATGACACCCATTATTAGGTTTATCATCGTTAATTTAATGCTGCGAGTACCTCTTGCCGATCACAATGAAAATGAAAAACGAATACGAGCAAGCAAACTCAGTTGGATCATTGTACGTCCCTCCGGATTAAACAATGGATTTATAACCGGAAACCTAAAATACGGAACAAAACCGACAAAGATGAAAGGGAGCAGAAGTATTTCACGAGGCAATGTGGCTGCATTTCTTTTAAAACAACTCAGTGTTAAAATGTATGTAAAGAAGGCTGTATGGCTTTATGAATAGATATTAAAACCTACAAACAGAAACAGAAACAGAGACTTATTCTAAATAATTCTCTGTTTTTTATTTTTATTCAATTGCCTTGTAAATGCAAATGAGTACTTTTGCTCTAAATATAAAATTGAAGATAGTGGTAGAAGATAAACTTTTTGAACGCATTGATTTCAGCACCGACAGACTTTCTGTAGACGAATACGAAAACTGTAGTTTCGTGAATTGTAACTTTTACGATTCCAAGTTACTTAGCGTTGCATTTCGCCAATGCACTTTTGACAGTTGCGATTTTAGTTTAGCAAAATTGGGAAACACAACATTGAACGATGTCCGATTTATGGGATGTAAATTGGTTGGTGTTCAGTTTGAAGAATGCAATCCGTTTTTATTTTCAGTCGATTTTGAAAATTGCGTACTGAAGTTGGCTGTTTTCTACAAAATCAAAATAAAGAAGACTCGTTTCAAAAACTGCAACCTACAGGAAACTGACTTCACTGAAACCGATTTGACAGGTTCTGCCTTTGATAATTGCGACTTGCAACGATCAATTTTTAGCAGAACCATTCTCGAAAAAGTCGATTTTCGCACTTCCTACAACTACTCCATCGACCCGGAAGCAAACCGGATAAAAAAAGCCCGCTTTTCCAGAATGGGAATCGCCGGATTGCTTGATAAATATGGGATTGAGATAGAGTAAAAACTACCTATTTAATAAAATAAGCCGAAAAGGAGGTTTCAATTAGGTTTTGTTCCCAATTTCTCTTTAATTTGCAGTCAAAATGAATCTTATGAAAAAGTCAAAATTCGCTCTTTTCTTCTTTTTGATCTTTTGTTCTTCAATTTTCGCTCAACAATATTCAGACTATTTTAGCAATAAAGCCTGTCGCATCGATTTTCATTTTTGTGGCAATGCACATTCTACATCTGTCTATCTTGATAAAATTAAGCAAGAACCTTTCTGGGGTGGTCGTCGAGCTCATTTGTCCGAGAATTTGAATTTAGGCGAATATCGTTTTCAGGTATTGGACAGTGCCAGTAATCAACTGATTTACAACGATGGTTTCAGTGCACTTTATTTCGAATGGCAATCCACGCCCGAAGCATTGCTGGTAAATAAAAGTTTCGAACAAACAGTTCAATTTCCATATCCTCAAAAACCTGTAAAAGTAATTATTGAAAAACGGCTTGATTTAGAAAAGTGGGAAACTCTATTGAAGTTTGGTTTTTCGCCCGACGACAAACTAATAAGAAAAAACAAACCTGAAGCTGTGCCTGTAAAAACAATAATGAAAAATGCATCGCCCGAATATGCCATTGACATAGCTGTTATTGCCGAAGGTTATACCTCAAAGGAACAAGCTAAATACTACAAAGATGCTCAAAAGCTTGCCGAAAATCTTTTGACTCATGAACCATTTGCAAAATATATAAACCGCATAAATGTTTATGCTATTGCCGCAATATCTGAAAATTCAGGTGTTACAGTTCCTCAGTATGATAGCTGGAAAAACACGGCTGTAGGCTCGCATTATTACACTTTTTATGAACCACGCTACCTGACTTCGCCCAACATGTTCCTCATTCGTGATTATGCCGCATTGGTTCCGTACGACGCCATCTACGTTTTAGCAAATACATCGACTTACGGTGGCGGAGGTATTTACAATTTCTACGCACTGGCTTCGGCTGACAGCCAACGGGCACAAACTGAAGTTGTTGTTCATGAATTTGGACATTCATTTGCCGGACTGGCCGATGAATATTTCAAAGAAGGTGCTGATGTTCTCGACGGTATGTACGATATTAAAGTAGAACCTTGGGAACCGAATATCACTTCAATGGTACAGTTTGATAAAAAATGGAAAGATCAGTTACCTGCAGGAACAGTTATTCCGACACCTATCAACGACGAAAATAAGAGTAAACTCGGCGTTTTCGAAGGAGGTGGTTATCTCACCAAGGGTATGTACCGACCTATGTTTGATTGCAGAATGCGAACCAATGAAGCAAAAGCGTTTTGTCCGGTTTGCCGGCAAGCAGTGGAAAGAATGATTTTATTTCTGACCGAAGAATAAAATTAATTTCTTTTTGCTCAAACTCCTATTAATTGAATAATTTACGTATTTTTGTGCCACTATTTTCAATAAAAGTAACACGATGTCAGTAGCCCGCTTTGGAGTTTCACTTGAAAACGAATTATTAGAAGCTTTAGATGAGTATGTTCTATCGAACAAATTCCCCAACAGATCGCAAGCCATTCGCCACTTGATAGAAAAAAACATTGTGGAGAGCAAGTGGAAATGCAATAACATAGTGGCCGGGGCGATAATTCTTAACTACGATTACAACAAGAATGATATTCTGACAAGATTGTCGGAAATTAAGAAAAATGCTATCAACGAGATTCTTTCAGCCCAGATTTTTTATATTTCAGCTGAGAAAGCTCTTGAAATTATTGCTGTAAAAGGAACTTCCTATAAACTTACCGAACTTTCGGAAAGCATGATTAGCATTAAAGGTATTGAACACGGCAAGTTGATAATGAGTAAGGTGGATTAATTTTTTTGTCTCTTTGGTAACACGATTTATAAAAATAATAACACGAATTATCTTGAACTAAGTACAATCTTAATACTATCTCAAAAAAAACATTGAATGAAACAAAGAATTAATTTACTCGCAATTTTGGTTTTAATAGCCAATCTAAGTTTTTCTCAAACAACGGTAAGAGATTCCGTTCGTTTGGATGAAGTTGTTGTAACCGGCTCGAAAATAGGAATTTCAAGAAAAATAGTTCCTTTGTCGGTCTCGCAGATTTCGAAACAAGAAATTGAAAATAGTGGACAGATGAATATTCTACCAGCTCTAAATTCGTATGTACCAGGTATTTTTGTAACAGAACGTAATACGCTTGGTTTTGGTGTAGCGAGTACTGCTGCCGGCTCAATTACAATGCGTGGTATCAGTAGCTCCCCTAATACTGATGTTTTAGTAATGATTGATGGAAATCCCCAGTATCAGGGTATTTTCGGTCATCCATTATCGGATGCTTATGTTGCATCAGATGTAGAGAAAGTCGAAATTATTCATGGTCCTGCTTCCATCCTTTATGGTTCTAATGCCATGGCGGGAGTAATTAATATTATTACGAAGAAACAAAACGAGGATGGTTTGAAGACGACTTGGGGAGCTTCTTTTGGCTCATATAATACTCAAAAGTTTTACGGAACTATTGGGTATAAAAAAGATAAACTAAGTGTTTTTGCTTCGGTGAATCACGATCAGTCGGATGGAATTCGCGCAAATACCGATTTTAATATTAGTAACGGATATCTCAAAGCTGGGTATGAAATCAATAAGAAGTTGACATTGACTGCTGATCTCAGCATTGCCAAGTTTAATGCCAATGATAATGGATCTGTTTATCTTCCGGTTCCTGTTCCGTTTAATATTGATGTTTTGCGCGGAAAAGCCTCAATATCACTTGATAATAAGTTCGAAAAGTATGAGGGCGGTTTTAAGATATATCACAATTTTGGTAATCACAATCTGTCTGATGGTTTCCAATCTACCGACCGTTTTAGTGGCGCAATGCTTTATCAGACATTCAAATTATCTACAGGAACCAATGTAACTGTGGGTACTGACTTAAAACAGTATGGTGGAACAGTAAAAAACCAACCTTTCCTCACAGCAAACGACTCATTAATTGTAATAAATGAATTAGCTGTGTATAGTTATGTGCAACAGACTTTATTTGACAAGCTCACTATAAGTGCAGGGTTGCGACTAGAAAATAATTCCAAATTTGGAAATGAACTTATTCCAATGGGTGGTTTAAGTTACAATTTATCTGAAGGAACTACATTCAAAGCTTCAGTATCGAAAGGTTTCCGGAGTCCAACCATCATGGAGATGTATTTGTATGCTCCCAATCCAGCTTTGCAACCTGAACGTATGATGAATTACGAAGTAAGTTGGTTGCAATCATTTATGAATAATAAGTTGAATCTTGAATTGACGGCATTTAAAGTAAAAGGAGATAATCTCATTCAGGTTGTTGCGCCACCATTCCCAGCAAAAAGACAAAATGTAGGTTCGTTTGACAATAAGGGAATCGAATTTTCGGCTAAGTATTCCGTTTGCAAAAATTTCTTTATTCATGCAAACTATAGCTACTTGAATCTTAGCAAAATTGTTATAGCTGCACCTCGTCAGCAAGTAAATATTAGTGCCAATTATACATATAAAATCTGGAATCTGAATGTGTCTACGCAATATATTGAAAAGTTATATGCCATAGATTCAACTAATCCATTCTCTCCGGTAATTGTAACTGTTCCTAATTATTTCTTATTGAATACGCGCTTTTCAGTTCGTCCAACGAAACAACTGGAAGTATTTGTAGCCGGGAATAACCTGTTGAACCAAAAATACCAAATAAATTACGGATACCCTATGCCGGGAATTAATGTTAGTGGAGGGGTTAATTATAAATTTTAAATGGAAGTAAAGAATAATTGTCCTATGGAAATTATTCTACCAACAAAAAAAGCAAGATATGAAGTCTTGCTTTTTTTGT
>Ga0302215_10002512_pt1 | contig 12577 bp, 6 predicted proteins | sample II_Fen_N3_1_FD_194580 | JGI IMG/M metagenome (GOLD analysis project Ga0302215, IMG submission 194580) | Peat permafrost microbial communities from Stordalen Mire near Abisko, Sweden - II_Fen_N3_1 | ecosystem: Environmental > Terrestrial > Soil > Wetlands > Permafrost | place: Sweden: Abisko... | reverse complement strand
CGCCTCTCACCTCGTCGTCCCCCTAATAATCAAATTAGTTTTTACAATTTTATTTGTAAATTGTCCATGAGTCACTCCATGAATCTTGTCTAGTAATAATTTGGCAGCATATTTTCCCATTTCATAACCGTGTTGTTCAACGGTACTCAGCATAGGATCACAGGCTTTAGCAAGTTCACCATCTGAGAATCCGAAAATTGAAACATCATCAGGAATCCTTAATTTTGCTAATTTAACAGCATACATTATTCCTGCAGCACAATGGTCATTAATAGCAAAAAAACCATCCGGTCGGTTTAACTGATCTAAAATATCAGGTGTTATTATGATGGCTTCTTCCCTTGTATCACAAACATGAATCAAAGACTCATCGACAGGCATATTGTATTTCCTCAAGGCATCGAGATAACCGTTCTTACGATTCTTGGAAATCTCCAGGTGAAATGGGGAACTATAAAAAGCGATTCGTTTACAGCCTGTTAGTATCAAATATTCAACAGCTGAGAAAGCTCCGGTATAATCATCCACCACTACTCGATCAGTATTAATTCCAATACAAATTCTATCAAAAAAAACTAAAGGGATGTCACTGTCAATTATGTCTTGAAAATGTTCATAATAGGTTGTATTCTTACTTAGTGATGCTAAAACCCCGGAAACACGAGTTGAAACTAATGCATGTGCATTTTTAACCTCTTTTTCGTAATTTTCATCAGATTGACAAAGAATCACATTAAAATTCTCAAGATTGGCAATTTGTTCAATACCGGAAAGTATAGAAGAAAAAAAATAGTTGTTCACTTCCGGTACGATCACTCCTATTGTATTGTTACTCCCATTTCGAAGGCTTAAAGCAAGTGAGTTCGGTTTATAATTGAAATCTAAGGCATATTTATGAACTGTATCTTTTGTAACCTGGCTAATATCAGGATGATTATTTAGAGCTCGTGAAACTGTTGAAGGAGAAATATTAAGAGCACGTCCGATATCTTTAATAGTAATTTGTGGTTTTTTCATATCAGGATTCCAGGTTAAATAACTATGATTAAAATAGACAATATAATCAAAAAAAGATATTGCTTAAGGTCATACATTTAAAAATCATAAAAACTAATATTTGCATCATGATTTGAAGTTTTGTAAATTATCCTTTGCAAAAGTAAAATAGATTATCCGAATAAAAAATTATATACGAAATAATTTAAATTATGAGCCGCAAACGATTGCATAGGTTTTTAACCGTATATTTATAAACAAAGTTTACAAATAAATATTAATACTCTATTTTTGCCAACATAAAATATGTTTAACTGATTCCAACTCCTTTTTGAATGAACCTTTTCAGTAGAAAAAATGTTAGAAAAGAGAAAATTAGTTTTATTAATTTTTTATAGAAATTAATTATAAGTTTCAACCTTAAAAAAACTTAATGCATGAAGAACAATCACTTTAAGCAAAAAATGCATGCATTTGTTGCTGTTTTAGCGATGTTAGCACTTGGCATGACAGCCAATGCTCAACAAATGTCAATTAACGGAATTGTGAAAGATGCTAAAACCGGGGAACCAATCCTTGGAGCAAGTATTCTTGAGAAAGGCACTAATAACGGTGTTATAACTAATTTTGAAGGGGCATTTACAATTTCAGTTTCTTCAAAATCCACTCTTTTAGTCAGATATCTTGGCTATCTTCCTGAAGAAATACCTGTTTCAGGAAAAACTACATTCGTTATTCAATTAAAAGAAGATGTTATTGCCTTAGGGGAAGTGGTGGCTATTGGTTACGGTACAGTCAAAAAATCTGATGCAACCGGATCTGTAGTAGCAATTAAACCAGATGCTCTCAACAAAGGATTAACTACAAATCCTCAGGATATGTTAGTAGGTAAAATTGCCGGGGTGAGTGTAATAACAAATGACGGTACTCCCGGAGGAGGATCAACTATTCGTATTCGGGGTGGAGCTTCTTTAAATGCAAGTAATGACCCGTTAATTGTGATTGATGGTTTAGAAATGGACAACGTTGGTGTAAAAGGGGTGGCAAATCTTCTAAATATCATTAATCCAAATGATATAGAATCATTTACAGTTTTAAAAGATGCATCTGCCACAGCAATTTATGGATCTCGGGCAACAAATGGTGTTATTATAATCACTACGAAAAAAGGAGAAAAAAATTCAAAACCACACATTTCCTATAATGGAAATACTTCTGTAAGTATGCTTGGTAAAAAATTGGATGTTTTAACTGGTAATCAATTCAGGTCCTTAGTTAATCAGCTTTTTGGCGCAACATCTGATGCGGCCAAATTAATGGGAAAGAGTAATACGGACTGGCAAAAACAAATTTATCAGAATGCCCTGAGTCAGGATCATAATATAAGCATTATGGGCGGACTTAAAAACATGCCATACCGGGCTTCTTTCGGTTATACCAATCAGGATGGAATTCTTAAGACTTCTAATTTCGAACGATATTCAGGGGCTATTAATGTAAGTCCTTCGTTTTTAGATGATCATTTAAAGATCAATCTGAATGTCAAAGCAATGAAGGTTAAAAACCGGTATGCAGATACCGGCGTTGTTGGATCGGCAGCTGCAATGGATCCAACACAATCTGTCACTTCCAATTCAGAGCCATATAAAACTCAATTTGGCAGTTACTGGCAATGGGTTAATAATGATGCAAATGGCAAGTTTGTAACCTGGAATAATTTAGGTACTTCTAATCCGGTCGCTACATTAATGCAAAAATCAGATATATCCAATGCAAATGATGTTTTAGCCAATGCCGATATTGAATATAAATTCCATTTTTTTCCTGATGTGAAAGCCCACCTAAGTTTAGGAATTGAAGATATCAGATCTACTGAAGATTTTATAAATCAAAAAACGGCCACTGCAAATTATCCTCATGGTTACAATGCGTATGAAAAAGCATCTAAATCAAATAAAGAGTTAAACTTCTACTTACAATATAATAAAGAGTTTTCGAATCAGAAAGTAGAATTGATGGCCGGTTACGAATGGCAACATTTTTACAGAGATGGTAGCCGGTTTGGAGTAGGACTGGATAATTTCGTTTATAATGATTCAATTTTCCGATATGCTTCCGAATCCTTTCTGGTATCTTTCTTTGGCAGGTTAAATTATACGATTGCCAATAAGTATTACTTTACAGGAACTTTAAGGGATGACGGAACTTCTCGTTTTGCAGCGAATAACCGGTGGGGCTTATTTCCATCAGGGGCTTTTGCCTGGAGAATAAGTGAAGAGGGCTTCTTAAAAGACAATTCTGTCATCAGTAATTTAAAACTTCGATTAGGAGTTGGAGTTACCGGAACACAGGATCTGGGAAATGGCCCTGGATTAGGAGATTATCCTTATATACCGGTTTATCAAACAAATACTACAGGCGCTTATTATCAGTTTGGAAATACATATGTAACTACAGCCCGTCCAAATGCATATAATACGACTCTAAAATGGGAACAAACTACAACTTATAATGGCGGATTGGATATTGGATTAGCTGATGGTAGAATTAACGGTTCAGTTGATTATTATGTCCGAAACACAAAAGATCTATTAAACCTGATTCATGTTCCTGTTGGGACTAATTTTTCTAATATAGTCTTAAGTAATGTTGGATCTTTAACGAATAAAGGGATTGAATTTTCAATTGATGCAAAAGCACTACAATCAAAAGATTTCTCGTTGGATTTAGGTTATAATGTGACTTATAATCAAAATAAAATCACGAAACTGACTCTTTCTGATTCTGCCTCAACAGTCATCCTTAGAGGAAATATCTCCGATTTTGGTACGATCCAGGCTTTAAAAGTTGGTTACCCTGTCAATTCATTTTTGGTTTATCAACAAGTCTACTCCAATGCCGGCAAACCTATTCAGAATCTTTATGTTGACAGGAACGGGGATGGAAAAATCACTACTGCAGATCAATATTTATTTCATAAACCTGCCGGCGATGTCAACATGGGATTTTCAGCAAAGTTCACATATAAAAATTTCGACATAGGGACTAACTGGCATGCCAGTATCGGGAATTATGTTTATAATGACTATGCGGCTAATAATTCAAATCTATCTAACGCCAGTATATTCAGAAACGGAGCATTGAACAATAAGCCAACATCCGCACTTGTAACAAATTTTTCAGCATCCAGTACAGATTACAAGTTTTCAGATTATTATGTTCAAAATGCGTCTTTTTTACGTTGTGATAATATAACTTTAGGGTATTCATTCAAAAACCTGTTCAAGGTTATTCAGAGTGGACGAATTTCGGCAACCATTCAAAATGCTATTATCATTACGAAATACACCGGAATAGATCCTGAGATTATCAATCCGGCCACTGCGACTGCTTCTGCTACTTCAGGGATTGATAATAATATATACCCAAAACCAGTTGTAACAGTTATTGGTTTAAGTCTTAATTTTTAAATAATTATTCAATAATCTATAGAATATGAAAAAGACATATAAAAAGTCCTACTTATATAGCACATTGATAATCCTCTGCATAAGTTTATTTTCTTGTGTGAATGATTTAAATGTAACACCAATTGATCCAAGTGTAAACCAAAAGTTTAATCAATCCCAGGTATTCGCTAAAATTTATTCTTCTTTCGAATTGACAGGTTTACAGGGTCCTTCCGGCAATCCGGACGTTCAGGCATCAGATGAAGGAAACTTCGGTTTGTTTCGTACATTCTGGAATATGAACGAACTGTGCACAGATGAAGCTTGTTGGCCTTATGAAGCAAATCCGGGTGTTTTGGGTGTGCAAATCAATACACCGAATTCCAGCAATCCAATCATTCAGAACTTTTATGAATACTCCTATATTGAAATTACTACCTGTAATTCATTTTTGGATCTTACAGCTGGAAAGACTGATGCCGAAACAGTTAAACAAAGGGCTGAAGTACGTTTCATTCGTTCACTACATTATTATAACTTAATGGATTTATATGGAAATGTTCCTTTTGCTACCACAGTAAGCACTGCATTGCCGAAACAAATTAAAAGAGTTGATCTGTTTAACTGGATTAAAAGTGAACTGACTGCCATTCAACCCGATATGTACCAAACAAAAACACATGATTACTATCGTGTAGATGTTGTTGCCAATTACTTATTATTATCCCGTATGTACCTCAATGCTGAAGTGTATACCGGTACAGCAAAGTATGATTCTGCTGCAATATTTGCTAAGAAAGTCATTGATTCTGAATATAAACTGGCTACCAAATACCGGTATTTGTTTATGGGGGACAATGCAGGTGCCATTGATGGTTCTTCTGTAAATGACGCTCCGAATGAAATGATTTTCCCGGTTGCTGCCAATGGTAAAAAGATTTCTTCCTATGCAGGATCTTGTTACCTGGTTGCTTCCTCTGCTTTTACCGATATGACTGATCCACGTGTATCAAATTATCTTCCAAGCAGCAGATGGGGTTGTAACAGAGCCAAAGCTGCATTGACCCAAAAATTCTTTCCAACAGGGACTATCCCTTCAGGAGCAGACTTAGTTGATTTAAGAACTGCAGCCGGCGATGACCGTGCGATGCTTTATGGCAATAACAGGCCAGTGGCGATTCTTGATAGAACTGATCCGAAACAAGGGTTGGCAGTTTTCAAATTCACAAATGGAAGAGCAGATGGAGATACAACTAAAATTTCGGATGTAACCATGCCTGATACAGATATTCCAATGATGAGGAAAGCAGAAGCATATTTAACGTATGCTGAAGCTATCACAAGGGGAGCAGCTCCAATTGGTGGATTAACTGCTTTGCAAGCAATTAATACACTTAGAACAAGAGCGCATACCTCCACACTTTCCTCAGTAACATTACCGGGAATTTTGGATGAATGGTCACGAGAATTTTATTTTGAAGGACGCCGTCGCATCGATTTGATTCGTTTCGGGAATTTTGGTGGTACTAATCAATATAACTGGGATTGGAAAGGTGGTAGCTTAAATGGTAGTCCATTTAGTGTAAATTATAATATTTATCCCTTACCGACTTCAGATTTGAACAATAATTCAAATTTGATTCAAAACAAGGGTTACTAATTGACATTTTAAATTCTAACTTTTAAGAAAATTAATCATATGAAAAAAATAATTATATTATTCTTTACTCTGCTTACTTTGATGGGATTTAATTCATGCCAGGATCAAATGGGTGTGAAAATTAATCCAATGGCAGAAAGTGGAACCCTCAGATTTCATTTAAATCAACCAATGTATTCTAATTATGTGTTGACAGATGCAAATTCACAATTAGACATGGACTCAATCACCTGTATTGAGCCTAATTATGGATTTACTGCGGCTGTGAATTATACAACCCAGGTATGTTTTGATAGTACCTTTACAGCCGGAACTTTCCAAAATTTACCAACAACTGTGAATGGACAAAAAGTAGGTGTAAATACACTCGAAATGGACAAAGCCATCATTGCGTTATACCCCGGTGGTATTTTACCTATACCGGTAGTTAGAAAAAATGTGTTTGTCCGGTTAATGGCCGTAGTAAGTACAACTGTAACAAACCCAATGGATTCACTGCATGCTGTCACCGTAAAACCCTTATATTCAAATGCAGTTATGCTTAAAATTCTTCCTTATGTTTTACCTTTATTCGCCTATACAGATGTGCCTGCATTAAGATTTTGGTATATTATTGGATTGGGAGATGGAGCTTGGCATAATGACAAGGCTTATATCGGTTCTTCAATTTATCCTTTAAGCATTGAACCCGGAAAAAAATACAATTTAAAGGGTGATGGTGAATTTACATTTACCGGTTATTTCGCAGCATCCCGTCAATTTAAAATAATAGGGCCTAATTTAGCCTGGGATGGAACTCAATGGGGTATGAACGGAACAACCTATGCCCAAAACGGTGCAAACAACATTGCTGTACCAAGTGATGGATATTACACCATTACTCTTAATTCTATTGACAATACATTGACAATAGTAGCTGCAAAAACGCCTCTACCAACAATTTATGCTTCAATGGGTTTAACAGGTGCCATGCCGGAAACAAACTGGGCTGCTTTACCAGATCTTGTAATGAAACCATCTGAAACTACAAATAATCATGTCTGGTATATTAATTATACGTTTACAGCCGATTATCAATGCAAAATACGTGCAAATTCAGCATGGGATGTAAATTGGGGTACTCCAAGTGCCAGCGATGGGGATCCGATTTATTCGACCTATGCAATAGGTGTTAAGGGTGGTAAAAACATCCTTGGCAAAACAGGTTCTTATACAATTGTGATAAACGATGTTGATGGAAGCTATTTCTTCTTCAAAAAATAAGCAATCAGGTAAGTTCTGCCATGAATTTGGCAGAACTTAATTAAAAAACTATTATGATTTACACAATCAAAAATAAAACAAAATGAAGAAAATTTTAAACTATATTTTTGCATTTATGTTGGGATGTTTCCTTTTTACATCCTGTGAAGATCCGTATGCAAATCAGACTATAGCACAACCAACCAATTACAAACAAACTGCTATACAGGACACTGGTTTTGTTGCAGTTATCAAAGCTGGAATTAATCCTGTTACAGTTACTGATACAAACCTTAGTGATTCACTTTCATTAATTACGGTTACAACAGCCCCTAAATTATTGGATCCAGGTGCCAAGGTTTCGTATACCCTGCAAATTTCAAATTCCAATGATTTTAGCTCTTTTCATATACTTCCATTTTCATTTAATGGAAAGTCAGGATCTGACATAAAAATCAGTTATAAAAATTTGAACGACACGATATATTTCATGAATAGCTCTGCAAATCAACGAGATGTTTATACCCGAGTGTTAGCAATTGCAAGTAAAGGCGGATTAAACACTTTATTTCAATCTGCTGTTTTAAAATTTCAGGCTACTCCGGTTCCAATGAAGGCATTTAACCTTGTCAATCCAAATCTTTGGTTCATTATCGGCTTGGGTGATGGCAACTGGACCAATTCGGTGGCAGGAATTGGTGCTTCTATGTTCCCGTTAAGCCTTGCACCTGGTAATGTTTATAACAATGCTGGTAATGGAATTTTTATGTATACAGGATATTTTAAAAATGCTAACATATTCAAAATTGTCGGGAACAGCTATGATTGGAGTAAACCTTCATGGGGAAGTTCTGATGGAGCTATTGCGCCTGTATTGTCTGCTAATTCGGGGAACTTTAAAGTCCCTGTTGATGGATACTACACAATTACATTAAACTCAATCGCCAATACAATGTCGATCATACCAACTCCTTCAGCATTAATACCTGCAACATCATTTACATCAATGGTTTTATCCGGTGATTTTAATTCATGGAATTCGTCGGCAAATCCAATGTCTGCCTTTAGTACATCAAATAACCATCAATGGTATGCAACTGTAACTATTTCAACTGTAGGTGGCATTAAGTTTAATTACAATAGCTGGGCTAATAGCTGGGGTAGTTTGAATTTCCCAAATGGCTTTGGAGTTAGTAATAGCCCGAATAATATTCCTATCATTGCAGGTACCTATACTGCCATATTTAATGATATAGACGACTGTTACTATTTTATCGCACATTAATCTATTTTTTTAATTAATTTGGATTTTCAATTTCAGGGGTTTGAAATAGAACCCCTGAAATTTATTTTTCTTCATTAACGTATAGATTCATAATTTATTTCCATTGATTCTTGCATTCAATTATATGTCTGATCATTGTTTCAAACAAAACTTTTAATATTTACAACAATGAAAAAGAATCTATTACTTATTTTCTCACTAATTTCCATTAACAGCCTTTTTGCCCAGGTAGTAACTACAAATCCATCTATTGTAATTCAACAAACAGGAGTTTCAGTTACCATCACTTTTGATAATTCATATATTGCATCCCTTAATGGAAATGCCGGTCCATTATATGTCCACACCGGTGTTATTACAACAGCAAGCACAAGCAATTCCGATTGGAAAAATGTAATTACTCCATGGCCGAATGCAACAAACAGTGCTTTGGCAAATACTTCCGCCAATGCTCTCATTCAGGTAGGAGTCACTACAAAATGGACTCTTACCATTCCGGATATAAATACCTATTATAATTTAACGGCCGGCACCATAGTTACACAACTGGCTTTTGTAGTACGAAATGCAACCGGCACACTTCAAAGCAGTAATCTGTATGTACCTGTCATTCAGCCCGGATTAAATATAAAAATTATTGCACCTACTACAAATACCTTAATGCCGCTTGGCGCAGCTCCTGTCATCACTGCAAATGCTTCAAACGGAACACAATCCTGTGATATTAATCTGTATGTTGGTAGCACAGGGACGTCCAATATTACAGGTTCCACCCCAATAAAAACCGGAACAGGTGTAATTACACTGTCATCAACTTATACTTTCAATGCGATTGACGATTATTATATTATTGCACAAGCTACATCAAATGGTTTAACAAAAAATGATACTGCCTATCTGTGTATTTCAAAGCCACAGGCCATACTAGACCGTCCTGCAGGGCTCAAAGAAGGCATTACTATAAATGCGGACGGAACAGTTACATTTTGTTTATCTTTAGTCTCTGGAACTCCTGTTTCAGCATCTACTAAAGTATACTTGCTGGGTGATTTTAACAACTTTCTGCTGGACAACAAGTACATGATGAACCTGCAGAGTGAAAGTACGACATATGGTTCAATAACCAATTTTTACTGGTTAACATTAAGTGGACTTGATCCTGCTATAGAATATGCCTTCCAATATTATGTAGATGGACTGATTGCAGCCAATCCTGTCAGAATAGGCGATCCGTATTGCGAAAAAATTCTTGATCCAAATAACGATCAATATATTAATCAGACGAACCTGATCTATCCAAATTTACGAACATATCCATTTGCAAAATCAACGGGTATTCTTTCTTGTTTCCAAATTAATTCAACAAAATACCAATGGCAGACTACTAATTTTATTCCACCGGCTCAAAATAAATTGATGATTTATGAAATGCTTCTGCGTGATTTCACTACCCAGGGATCGGTGCAAGCTGCTATTCAAAAGTTGGATTACATAAAATCGCTTGGAGTAAATGCAATTGAATTAATGCCGGTTATGGAATTTGATGGAAATAACAGTTGGGGCTATAATCCAAACTTTTATTTTGCAACAGATAAAGCCTATGGAACAAAACAGGATTATCAACAATTTATTGATGAATGCCATAAAAGGGGAATGGCAGTGATTCTGGACATCGTATTTAATCATACATGGGGATTAAGTCCCTATTGTATGGTATATTGGGATGCTGTTAATAACAGGCCACTTTCAACGAACCCTTACTACAATGCTATAGCTCCACATCCATACAGTGTTGGAAACGACATTAATCACAGCCGTACTTTTGTCCGCTCCTGGTTAAAACGTGCCTTGCAATTCTGGCTTACCGAATATAAAGCAGATGGTTTCCGGTTTGATTTAAGCAAAGGATTTACACAAACCGTTAGTACTACAGCCACTGCAGGAAATTACGACGCATCCCGTATCGGTTATATTAAGGAATATTCCGATGCAATAAAAGCCGTAAATCAGAATGGCTATACAATTTTAGAACATTTCTGCAATACCGACGAAGAAGATACGCTAGCCAACTATCATGGGACTATGTTGTGGCGAAACATGTCAGGAGCATATCAACAGGCTGCAATGGGTTTTTCGAGTAACAGCGATTTTACGGGAATGGTTGGTAAAAACCGGGTAGGTTATGCCGAAAGCCATGATGAAGAGAGAATGGCATACAAGGCAGTTACTTATGGACAGACATTAATTCGTGATACTGTATCGGCTATGAAACAATTATCGGTTATTCCACCTTTTATTTTTCTGAATCCCGGTCCAAGAATGATGTGGGAATTCGGTGAAATGGGGTATACATATCCTACTAAAAATGCTGATGGAACAAATAATACTTCTCCGAATCCAGCACGGTGGGATTATCTGACAAATACAAGCCGGTTAGGGTTACATGATGTTTATTCTAAAATAATGAATTTCAGAAATCTGTACAGCGATTTATTTTCTAATCCAACCAGCTGGAACTGGCAAGTCACAACTTCTGATTGGACGAATGGACGAAAAATCTTTTTAACGAATGGAGCAATCAGTGCAGTTATTTTAGGCAATTTTACAGGTACCGGACCAATAACAGTCACTCCTAATTTTTCAAAAACAGGCATCTGGTATAATTTATTTACAGGAGAACAACTTAATGTAACAAATACTGCTATGCCTATCACCTTGCAATTAAGTAATTTTCTGATTTTTACAGATCAACCGGTCAGTTTACCAAATGGGATAACCAATCCTATCGTTCAAAATGACATTTCAGTTTTCCCCACCGAAACAACCGGGATGGTTTATATAACTTCACCGCAAGAAGTAAAAAGTGTCAAGGTATACAGCATTCAGGGCTCACTGGTAACAACAATAGAAAAGAGTACCACAGTGAATGTTTCAAATCTGACTAAAGGAGTTTATATTCTGGAAGTAAATACTTTTCAGGGCAAAAGCATTCATAAGATAATAAAACAATAGAAATATATTATTTCGATCTACCTGAATAAAGGAACCGGCCGACGGCTTGTTCCTTTATTTTTTATGACAAACCGCATCTGTAAAATTGATTCTATGAAATAATGCATTACTATTAATAATAACTTTTCAAAAAATACATTTCTTTTCAAGTAAGAATTATAAATGATCTGCATATGTGCAATTTAATTACTGAAAGCATGTACCCTATATGAACTTATTTTATCATTCTATACCATATATATTTTATCATATACCAAAAATCGACCAATATTCATTCAGCATAAAAAACCTCCTCAAAAATTAATTTTTGAAGAGGTTTATTTTAAATATTGAATGTGTATTTCAGTTTATTTCTTACTTAATGATTCCAATGCTCGTTTCACGGCTTTATCATCTTTGTACAGCAATGGATAGAATCCTTTATCGCCCAGAATATTACGTGAAATATAAGATTTCAATTGAGTGAGCAAAAACCGTTTTGAAATATTGATCTGCTTTTGGTTTGCTACAACACCCTTGGTTGTTGAGAAAGCTACAAATGGAATAATCAGATTCTGACTGGTTAGATAGCTATCCATTTGTTGCCATGTTTTGATTGTTTTCAATTTCTCACGATTCCGGTCTACATACTGGAATGCAAATTGATATAAATAGCCATAATTTATTACCTTGTTCAGGTACGGTGTATATTCGGTTGTATCCCGGGGAACAAATATATCGGGCATTATACCACCTCCACCATATACTGCTCTTCCGCCAAATGTCTTGTATTTAACTTTATGAGCCATATGAATGCTATCCTGATTATCAATTTCACCATGTTCATAACGTTTCAATATATCCATCTCATAATCCTGAGATTTTCCTTTTATATAAGGCTTTTGAATACTTCTGCCTGATGGTGTATAGTATCTTGCAACAGTAAGTCTGACA
>Ga0302215_10002510_pt1 | contig 12578 bp, 17 predicted proteins | sample II_Fen_N3_1_FD_194580 | JGI IMG/M metagenome (GOLD analysis project Ga0302215, IMG submission 194580) | Peat permafrost microbial communities from Stordalen Mire near Abisko, Sweden - II_Fen_N3_1 | ecosystem: Environmental > Terrestrial > Soil > Wetlands > Permafrost | place: Sweden: Abisko... | reverse complement strand
TTGAAATACTTCTATTTCCTTTGCTCTATCACCATTAAATGATTTTTTAGATTGAGCCATCTCCCAAGTGTTTATTAATTGAGTAAATGCCTCCGATTGATTATTGAAGCCAAACTCTTTTGTAAGAGTTTTAAACTTTTCTTTATCGTCCTCGCTGATTCTAAATGATGCTGGTGTTAAATCTGACATATTAATCACTCCTTTATATTTGTATTACATATGTATACGTTGATTTGTATTGTATTACATTTCTTATATTTATATTATATACCTATAATTTTACAAATGCAATCACTATTTTATGAAATAATGCTTTGTAGTGTATTACAATACAATGTATACATACGTAATACAGAAAAAAGCATAAAAAAGGAAGGTCATTTTTAACCTTCCATTAATTTTATATATTTATATAATGTACTTCTACCAAGGCCTAACATCTTAGCAAATCCACTTGCAGTTATATCTCCATATTCTTTATTCTTGAACTTCTTATATTGTTTTATGAAGTCATCTGGTAGTTCTGCTTTGTGTCTACCTAATTTTACTCCATTAGCTCTAGCAACATCTAACCCTTGATTAATTCTTGAAACTATCTTTTCTCTCTCTTGTTGAGCCATATGAGCCTTAAGAGTTATAAATATATCGGCTATCATATTGTAGATACTACTATCTTGAATCTTTTCCCATTCATTCAAGTATGGAGTATCTAATGCAATAACTCTAATGCCATCAGCCTTTAACTTCTTAAACTCCATAATAACATCATCAGCGTTTCTTCCAAGTCTATCAATGTCTGTAATTATTAATATATCATCTTTCCGTAGCTTAGATTTTAAATAATTATATACAGGCCTATGATCTGCTTGAATACTTCCTGATATTCTTTCTTCGAGTATTTCATCAAACTTAAATTTATTGTCTGCTGCATAGTGTACTAATGTTAATTTTTGCCTATCTGTAGTTTGTTTTTCTTTTTGTGTGCTTATTCTCATATATCCAAATATCATAATTAACCAACCTTTCATTTTTTATATTATGATATTAGTATAAGTGTCTATAAAATCATATGCAAACATCATAGACACTTATTGAGATTAATTACACCCATTTATCTACATTGTAGCTTTTATTTTCTCCAATATTTTCTGTTTATCAATTCATATGATTTATAGACACTATTAATTTACAGTTATCTGAACACTTTTGAAATAGAGATATAAATAAATAAATAAAATAAGCAAAAGAAATAATAAATAGATTCCAATTAGTAAAATTAATAATATAAATGAGAACATGTTCAACACCTCCAGCAATTTAAATTATTGCCTTTAATGCACCTAGTAAAACATTTGTTTATAAATTACTTTTTCAGTGTTAGAAAAATAAAATTTAATGATCTGGAGATATTGTTTTAAAGTGTAGTCTAAATAAATCAAATATTAAAAAATTATTTTTGGGCAAAAAAATAAAGGATATAGAATTAATCCCATACCCCAAAATATTCTTACTACTAGTTTATTTTATTATTGAATCCAAACTCCATCAACACCAATTTTATATCCATCTGGAGTAGTTATATTTATTGCCATAGTTAAATCTTGATTGAAGTAATACCACTTTCCATTTATTTGTTGCCAACCTGTTGCAATTGGAATTATAGTTTTTGCAAATGTTTCTTCTTGACCTCTTGTTTTATCGTTGTGATCTAAATCTGCATAAGACTTTCCATCAGCACCAATAATATATCCATCTACAATTGAATTAGTTATCATTTTGCCATTTTCATCAAAGTAATACCAGTATGGAGCAGAAAGTGGATGAATTAAATCTCCATATTTATCGTTGGTTCTATCTCTATCAAAACGCCAACCTTTTATTAGCTGACCCTTTTTTATTAAATATTTATTTTCATTCACTTCAACCCATTTATATTCATACCATGCAACTGTAATCTTTTGACCATCAATTGTAAGTGTTTTACTATCCTCTGCAGCACTAACACCTATAGGCAATAATAATATTAAACTTAACAAAAATATTGAAATTATCTTTTTCATATTTAATCATCCTTCCAAATTATTTATTTAATTTTATTGTATATTATTTAGTATTATTGTCAAATAAATTAATATTACTCCAATTTTAAACAAAAAAATAAAGGGCATAAGAAATTTATCTTATACCCTTAAACACTCTCGCTATTTAATTATTCTTTTATTTTTCTATGGAGTAGAACCAACTACCTAAAGTTTCTTTTAACTCATTACATTTATCTATAGGCAATAATTCTGTTTCAATCCACACACCCTTGTCATTACCTCTCACATAGCATTTAACATCTTTGAAATACTCTAAGGCACTATTTATATCTACACCATCATAATCAGCAGAATGAGGTAAATAAGTAGTTACTACATAACCTTTTTCAGTTGCTGCATTATTTGCAACAACTTCTTTTGGTATATTAGGATCAATAGCATTACAAAAAACGTAAGCTAATTGTTCCCAAGAGTACTTGTTATAAATATCTATATCAGTTTGACTATCACAAAAACAAATTTCTGAAATAATGTTCGGTGCTGATATATGGTTCATTTCAAATAACTTTTCACATTTAACACCTCTGTTTGTAAATCCCAATTCTACAAAGTTATTAACTAACTTTAGTGCTGTTAAATAGGCTAGTGATGATGTGCTTGAAACTAATACCTCCGTTCCATGTGCCTGTCCATTATAGCAATTCATGTGTAAACTTGCAAAAAAATCTACATTGTTACTATTTGCTATATTAGCACCTTCTGAAAGCTCTCCATTTTCTGAACTTGCATTTGAATTACAATCTATAACAATATGTCCGTATTTCTCAAATACTGACTTAATTACTGCATAATATAATTTCATTTGTTCATGTTCATCAACTATTCCTATTGCTCCTGTACAATTATCTGAGTGTCCTGCTCTTAATCCTATTTTCATTTAACATCTTCCTTTCATTCAATAAAATATATTAAATAATAAAAGAGTAACCTTAAAGGTTACCCCATAACTATTCTTGTTTATCTCCAATTCCTTTTGTGCTAGGATCTACAACTATTCCTAATAGAATAAATATAGTTAATATAGTATTAAGTATATCTGACCAATTACTAGGGAAAATATTATACCCTAGTTGTTGAGTTAATAACACTATAGCGCTCACTATAGCAACCCAAAAAGTTTTACTTGTTAATCTTGCTTTCCAATTAATATTCATTTTTACATCGCTCCTCTTATTTTATTAAATTTTCTATTGTATAAATAAAAAAGCCTACTAACGTTGTTGCTCCAAGTCCTATAAGTCCTTTTAGCACACTTGTTAAGGCTTTTAAATTGTCACATAAGCTCTTAAGTTCTACTTTAAAACTAGCATTGTCCTGCTCTAGTTTATCTAGTCTACAACCATGATTGTTTAATCTTTCATTGTGTGTATTTAGTTTATCTTTTATTAATTCTTCATTCATATTTCGCCTACCTCATTTCATTTTTTATAAAAATAAGCAATAAAAAAACACCTTAATGGTGCCTATCTATTGCTTATTATTTTTAGTTTATTTACTATGCTCATTTATCCATACACAACCATTATTTAACACAATTTTCTATATTATGTTAAAATATATTTGAAAGGAGTGATGTTATATGTCTGATATTAGTTTAGAGCAATTTCAAAAAAATCTTGAAAAGGCTTCAAAAGAACTTGATGGAAAACATCAAGTATCATTTGATAATATATTTACAAATTCTTTTATGCGTAAATATACCAGTGTTTCAAATTTTGATGAATTCTTAACTGCCGGTGGTTTTGAAGTTAATTCTGAAGAAGATTTTGAAGCTATCCCCGATGATGATATGGATAACTATGTTAGAAAATCAACTGAATTTTCTTCATGGCAAGAAATGTTAAACACCGCTGGAGAAGAATATGCTCTCAAAAAATTAGGTTTCTAATATTTCAAGAATTATACTAGTTTTATTGATGCAGGTACTTTTTATTTTTATAGATTTACCTGCATCAATATTTTTTAATTTTTCTAATCCAATAACTTCTATATTGGCATATAATTTATTACACATTTTATTTTACCTTCTCTCTTATTTTTCATTTAGTTTCTACACCCTTTCTTCCTGTTATTTATTTTGCGTAAAAGTGGCTATTTATCTATGTTTATAAGCACTTTTAAGCATTAACAAATACTATTGCGTATTAGATTTGAGTATAAGAAAAGCACCTAATGTAATAAGTGCTCTAAAAGTATTATGCATTATTTTATTATTTCAATATTAGATATAGATGTTATCATTTCTAAATCATTGGCTCTAAATTTTATTTCTACATATATATCGCCTATTTCATGATTTAACCATACTTTTAAAACATCACATATCATTCCTTTTTCTGCATCGCCATTTCCATTTGATAAATCTTTAAGTGCTTTAGCTGTTATTACCATTTCAATTCACCCCTTTGGCTTTACTTACTTTTATTTTTCCTATACTCTTCTAATAGCTTCTCTTCTTCAATAAATTCTCTCATTTTTGCAGTTACCCAGGTGGAAATTTTAATTCCATTTCTACTAGCATACTTGCAAAATTCTTCAAGAACTTCTTCATCTATACTCATGTTTTGTTTTACTGTTGCCATAAAAACATCCCCTTTGGAATGATTATATAACAATATTATACACTTTGTCTTTTAAATATACAATAGTGAGTATTAATACGTATTACTACACATAATTTTCCTATTGTGTAGATAATTTAGATTCTACTGCACTTTTATATTCTGCATTTTTAATGTCATCAATCTTAAATTCTTCTCCTGTATTTGGATTAATTTCATTGCTTCTAATCTTATTTACAAGCATGTCTACTAAAATTACATTAATCATTTTTAAATCAGTCCCCCTTGTTGTAACTGTAAATTCTCAAGCATTGATATTCTTTCTTCTAAAGTTAATACTTGCGTTGGTATTGGAAATAATATAGCTTTTTCTTCATCACTTAACTCCACAACCTTGCCATCAACTAACTTATAATTGCACTTTCCATTACTATCCATTATCTTATTTTCTAAATAAGAGTTCTGGGCATGTGCGTATTTATCTCCTTGACCTTCATCAATTTGAATCCAATTTGTAAAATCAATATTTTGGATACTACTTGCTATTTCAATGATTACATTATTACCATCTACTCTTACATAAACTTGTATTTTATTTTCTTCCATTTTAGTACCTCCTAATATATTTCTGCATCTGCTACATAGTCAAATCGCACTGTTTTGCCTTTATAATTATTAAAATTTGCACCCGCGTTAGCACTTGTAATTAGAGAAGAAAAAACGTTATTAGTATTTTCCATTGATGTTATTAGATTTTGTGGTACTGATAATTGGTCGTACCATCCATTAAACCATATATTAGAAAATGTTAGTGTAGGAGCAGTCCTTTTTATATTATTGTATTGTATACTGCCTAAATCTAAACTAGTACCTGCATAATCAGTTAGAGTTGGTATAGTTAAAGACACCGCAGTTTTTTTCTCAAAATACCTTTGACACAATGCTAATTCTTCTGTATAAAATCTTGGTACAAAAGGTGTTGCTATTGAACCCTGTTCGAGTTTTATATATTCAATATCTATCGAGCCATTCAACATTGAAGTACCGTCGTAAAGTTGTACAAGAATAGAACTATCATTAGAGTTTAAAGCATATAACCAATTTGAAATATCTATCGTAAAGCTTGATGTAGTCCAATTGGAATTACTGGTTATATAGTTCGCTACTCCAAAAGCACTCACTTTAACCTTACTCAGTGATGTTCTATATTTAATAGTTAAAGTAAATTTATTACCATTTAATTTTGAAAATTCGGTATCAAATTTTTGTTGCAAATACGTATTAACTACAGATGTATTAGACATAGTTATATATCCGTCATTTACTATTAATGTAGCACTTCCGAAAGATAATAACATCCACCTGTCAATTGTATATATCCCGTTAGCATTAACACTATAATTCGTTAACCCTCTTTGGTTAACTGCTTTTTTAAAATAACTGTTAATTAATATGTTTGGATTCGCCTTTTCTGACAAGTCTGCAGCTTTTGCAAGTTCTATATTACCGCTATTTCCACCAACGTAAACCTGTTCTGTATCTGTAGTAATTGCTGGTTCACCAATGCTTAAAGTAGGTAAATTAGCTTTAAGTCCTCGTCTTATTTGTATTTTATTTGCCATTTATATCATCTCCAATCTTTAGAATGTTCCCCCATCAATTATAGAAATAGCATTTTGTACGAAAGCAGTTGTAGCCCCTTTAGTGCTATTGTCTCCAGCAGTAGGTGTAGGTATTGAAATTGTTCCTGTAAACGTTGGGTTTGTAAACATAGTTGCTTTACTTTCATTAGTGACATTACCTAAACTTACATCACTTGCAGTAAGAGTAACAACGCCCGTTTTACCAGCTACGCTTGTAACCGTATCTGTTGGGGTTAATAATTCTTGCCAGTTTGCTAATGTACTAGCACCTGCAGTTTTCAATACATAAGTTTTATTTAAATCTGTACGAATTGCTAAATCTCCTGGCTCTGCTATTAAAGCCAACATAGCAGTTTGCGATGCTACAACATTTGTAGTGGTTAACGCTAATCCAGGTAAAACATTTGTATCTAATTTACCACTAGCATCTAATACTGGTACATTTCCACTTGCAGTTCCTACACTTTTGGAAGCAGCAGTTCCAGCATCACTTATTTTAGACAATGTTAAACTTGGAATATCACTTGCAGACAACGAAGTTCCAGCGGTAACTTCACCCTTTGCATTAACGGTTACTTTTGGATAAGTTCCAGCAGTAACGCCTGTTGTTGTTTCAGTTATTGTTAAAGTAACATCACCACTACCATCAATTTGAACACTTCCAGTAGCATCACCATTTACATTTATAGTTCTTGGTGTTGTCCACTTATCTGCAGTTTGAACTACTCCTTGATCTGGATTTATTAATACTTTATTTGTTCCATCCCCTACATAAAATTTTCCTGTATCTGTTGCGAATGCTGGTTCTCCAGCTTGTAATGTTAAACTTGCTAAATTTGCACTTAAACCTCTTTTTACTTTTAATGTTTGTGCCATTTTTATATCACTCACTTTCTCATTTTATTTGTTAAAATGTTCCTGCATCATGTGTCCATTCTACATATGTTTCAAAAAATGTTCCTCCATCTACTGGCATGAATATCAATGTATTTTTCCAATCTGCTACAGTATTATTGATAGTTTTATACATATCACTTGCTTGATCTAATTTATTTTCCAACTCTTCTAACAATGTATAAGTTGCTGTACTTATTGTTCCATTAATATTTACTGTGCTGGGAAAAACCCTTAAGATAAGATTAAATGTTGCTTTCTTTTTGCCTGTAGATATATTAATGAATTGCAACTCTATAAGCGTATCCCCCGCGGTAGTGTTTAATTGTTCATCAGCTTCGATTGTTACTATATTACTGCTAATATCTATATCTGTATGTTCTTGTATGAGCGGTATTTTATCTGTTTTCATAGCAACCAATCTAACATCATAACCAGTTAAATCAGCTTGTACACTATTGTCATATATTGATAATATCAATTTTAAACTATCAAATTGTTTGCAAGGTGCCCAAATATTTAAATTTTGCTTAAGGTCTAAACTTGCAGTTAAATCTTGTATTGACATATAATCACCTTCCTTTTACATATGATTTACTACATATTCTATATATTCTTTTAAAGTCTTGGTACCTATGTTGATATCATCATTATCAAAATCTATAGGATTATCGCTATTATCAAAATTAACATATCCAAAAGTTCTAAATGGACCTCTAGCCCTTAAAGTTTTTGTCACTTCAAAATCATCATCAGCCATAATTGTGGTTTCGCTATTATTGACATATATTTTACTTGTATAGCCATTTTCATTAGTCATTGTTATTCCAGTACTACCTATTTTACATCTAGAATCTCCATCATCAACATAGAATCCTCCATCTGCATTACATTTACCATTTGTATTAACATAAAATACTGTTTTACCACTACTATTTTTAACTTGTATTTTTCCATTGTTAACAATTAAGCCTGTAGAGTCTATGGTAACATTGCTATTACTTGCCCCCTTACACGCAACAATAAAAGAATTTTTGCTTAATGTCCAAGTCGCGCCGCCATCATTACTTTCAACAACTGCACTTATTTTATTAGATTGCACATCTAAAACAGATTTTAAACCTGTACTTTCAACCGCAACATTAAAAGCATTTTTACTAAGTTGCCAAGTAGCACCGCCATCTGAACTCTCAACTACTGCAGATATTTTTCCATCTTGTAACGCTAATTTTGTATTAACTCCACTAATGGAATTATTAAGAGATAGAATTATTTCATCTTTAGCAAATTTAATACTTTTTACCACGGTCTTAATAATATCTGTAATATCTTGCTTAGTGAATCCAATTTCAACATTACTGTACTTATCAAGTAGCACATTATAAACAGTTTTACTTACTCTACCTATTAAATCTACATTTAAAAGCTTGTGATTTACTGTCACCGTATCCCCTAAATAAACTTTTTCAACAATATTATATTCCTTATACTCTTCTGTTTTTCTAAGCAATATAAGGTCAATAGCATAGTTGAAAGCTACTTGGTCTACCTTATCTTTTAAAAACATATTATTACATGTTGTCCTCATAAGTGTATAAGATTCAGCTAATGTCACTTGATCATCTTTTTTCTCATTAGTTCCATCCCAAATATTTAAATTCATGTCTACTTCTTGGAAATATCTCTTTTCATATTGGTTACCCTTTGGAGACTCAATATAATATTCAGGTAACCTATAATCCCCTGACCTTGGAATTAAAACTGTTGCTAAGTCAGTATCATCAATTGTTTCTTTTATACTGGCTATATTTTTACCATAAGATATTTTAAATTTCCTATTAGCGCCTCTATAATCTACAATGTTAAATTCATTATTATTTATAATAAACTCTCCACCATATTCACTTAAGATACTATTTGCACTACCTATAAGGGCATTTAATACAGTTCCTTCTTGGACATTTACAATTACACCATTATTAGTATTAGTATCTAAATTCCCTACTACAAAGCTATGAGGCTCTAATGCTGCATTTAATACAGCTTGTATAGCTTGTTTTCTTGTCAATCCTATTAATGTCATAGGTCTTATATAATTACTTCCTAAGTCAGCTATCAGCTTAGCTTGTGCGTATAATATAACTCCTGTAGATGTCTTATCAACTTTTCTTATTCTGAATTGCTGCTCTGGCCTATCATCCATTACAGGACACGTTATTAAATTACCTCTCAATATATATTTACTTAAATCCTTATTATCTTTTAATGGGTATTCAGAATCTAAAGCAAATTCACCATTAGTTGCTTCTGTTACGTTGCACTTAGTAGCTTCATTAAGTACCCATTTATTACCCTTAAATATTTGTTCGGTGCTACTCCATAATCTAATCACTATAAGCACCTCCAATTAGGTATTATTTCAATTTTAGTTACACTGCCAGTCCATGTTATAATGTTTTGTCCAATATCAAAATAAGGGAACTCTCCATCCATTAAACTGCCTCTATCATCTAAACATTCTTCAATTTCACTAATAATAGTTAGTGAATCAGTCAGATTAGATATAGTAAAGGCTCTACCATTAATATTTATAGTTATGTTTCCATACCCATAAACAGTCATATTAGGTAAAGCCTTATAATTACCAAAATTATTTAATTTAGTCTGATTATTTGAGATTATAATTTTATTTTTCCCTAATATAAAATATTTAAATGGCTGACAACGAAACATTATTGGAAAATAATATAATTTATTTGCAACTAATTGTTCTAAAGGAATTTTATTATTAATTCTGGCTTTATAATAAAAGTTTATATCATTTCCAAATATCACTTCACCAGAACCCTTTAGCCAATTACAAACTTTATATGGATCATCACCAACATAATGGCTATCAACCTCTTTGGTATCACTTTCATAACCTCCTAGTTGTGTTAAATTCCCATCCATACCTTCAATTTCAGTTTCTTCAATTTTAGGTATACTAATTGAAATTTGGGGCAACTTTTCTGTTATTAAATCCATATTATCACTATTTATGTCATTCCAAATAAACATATTGACCTCCTTATTTTATTGGATTTCTTTTTGTTATAAATGCAAGTTCTTGGCTTAATTGATTAATATCTTGATTACTATTATTATTAAAATTTTCAATATTTAGCGTAATACCATTATTATTTATACTTGGAGCTACACTTGAACCATCTGTAGATAATTGGGTATAGGCTTGTGGATTCATCCCTATACTAATATCTGTAGATAATCCTTTTATTGAGTCAATTACTTTCCTTTTACTATTTTCAATACCTTTTGATAGTCCTTCCATAAAATCAGGCATCCATGTTTCATAATCTATTAATGGCCCTTGATCTGGTACACTAAAATGCAAAAAGCTTCTTATATCTTGTGCAATTCCTTTTACTGCATCTCCAACTGCACTTGCTGCACTTTCTATACCATCAACTAATCCTTGTACAAAATCTTTTCCCCATGTAACTGCTTCTCCAGGTAATTCAGTTATAAATTTTATAGCACTATTAAATCCCTCTGTTATATAGCTTCCTAAAGTATCTAAAATAGAGCCAATACCATTCTTTAGATTAGTAAAAATATTAACTCCTAAATTATATAAAGTAGTAGGTAGATTCTGAAAGAAATTAACAATACCATTCCAAATAGTTGTTACTCCTGTGCTTATTCCTTCACATATGGATACAACTATGCTCTTTAATCCTTCCCATGCTTCTTGTGCAACTGTCTTAATCCCAGTCCATAATCCAACAAAGAAAGTTGTAACTCCATTCCATATATTTATTACTCCTGTGCTTATTCCTTCACATACTGATACAACTATGGTTTTTAGTCCTTCCCATGCTTCCTGTGCAACTGTCTTAATCCCAATCCATAATCCAACAAAGAACGTTGAAAGCTCATTCCAAATAGTTGTTGCACCAATTACAATACTATCCCATGCTAATTTTAAAAATGATGCTATTGCAGTAACCTCACCAGTAAATATTAATTTTATGCCATCCCATATCTGAGTAAATGCATTTTGAAGTGATGTAAATATTTTGACTGCATCTTCTTTAAGTCGCCCGAAATTACCAGTCACTAAATCACATATTAATAATATTGGGGCTAAAAAAATTAATTTTATCGCATTCCAAACTCCTATAAAAAATAGTTTTATTCCATTAAATACAGTTGTTAAGCCTGGCTTAATGCTATTAAATATATTCGTTATGCCTATTACAAATGGCTGGAGTATTGCTATTACTCCAGTAACTATTGCATTCCAAACAGTTGTAAAAAGACTTTTAACCCCTGTCCAAAGATTAATAAAGAAAATACCTAATCCATCGAATACAGTTGTTGCAGTAGTCACTATACTATTCCAAATGCTTGCAAAAAAAGTTTTAATTCCATTCCATATACTTTCTGTAATTGTTTTTATACTTGTCCATAGATTACTAAACCATGCTGGTATTCCATTAAAAAAAGCTACTAAGCTATCCCATGCAGCAGGTATTGTTACAGTAAAAAAAGTTATAAGAGCATTTAATACATTACTAGCAATAATTTTTATATTTTCCCACAATTCAATCCAAAAAGATCTAAAACTATCTGAAGTATTCCAAAAATAAATAAATGCTGCTACTAATGCAGTTATTATTGCAATTGTTATTCCAACCGGACCTGTTATAAATGTAATTGCACCTGCTAAAGCAGTAGATGCTGCACTTGCAGTTGTAGCTGTACCTGTATATAGTGCTATAGCTCCGCTAATTGTAGCCATAGCTGTTGAAGCTGCACCAACTATTATCGTAATACCTTGTATTAATTTTGCTACTGGTGCAATTGCTGCAATTAATCCTAATACAACTAAAATAACTGTCTTTGTCCCTTCATCTAGTCCAGTAAAGCCTTTAAGCAATGATGCAACATATTGAGCTGCTTTAGCTATAGTTGGTGCTAACATTACTCCAATACTTGATGCTGCTTCTTTAGCACTTTCACTAGCAACTCTCATACTATTAGCTGCACCATCAGATGTATTTGCAAAATCTCCTTGAGCATTTTTAGTCATTGCCATTACATAATTGTATCTAAGTTGAACCTTTTCTCCTTGTGTCATGTTTTCATATTTTTTAGTTATGCCTTGGCTTAGTGCGTACTCTTTTAATGTGCTATCTTGCATAATAACACCCAATGATTTTAAAGACTCTCCTTCACCTGTATAAATACCCTTTAATGCATCTTGTGCCTGATCTAGTCCTATATTTTTGAAAGATGATAAATCTCCAGCCAATCCTACCAAACTTGTTGACATATTTGCTGCTTCATCAGTAGATTGTCCCATTGCAGTACCA